>Ga0209793_1000079_pt1 | contig 183479 bp, 165 predicted proteins | sample EBPBio122009_DNA_FD_185863 | JGI IMG/M metagenome (GOLD analysis project Ga0209793, IMG submission 185863) | Wastewater treatment Type I Accumulibacter community from EBPR Bioreactor in Madison, WI, USA - Reactor 1_2/2/2009_ DNA (SPAdes) (version 2) | ecosystem: Engineered > Bioreactor > EBPR...
TTCCCACCCAGCCGAACGGCGAGGCGCAATGGACCATGCCGGGCGAGGGCTCGGGCGAGCTGGCCTATGCGCTGCGCGTCTATGACAGTGCCGGGCGTTATGACGAGACCGTGGCGCTGGACCTGGTCCGCAGCAGCGCGGCCTTCGAGACGCATGACACGACCGGCCCTGTCACCGCCGCGGGCGAGGCAGAGGATCGCACCCGCCGCAAGACCATTCCGGTCCGGGGCGGGCAGGTGACGGTCTCGGGCGGTAATGTCGGCACCGCGGTCGAGGTGATGGGAGAGACCGTCCCCGTCGATCCCGACGGGCGCTTCGTCGTCAGCCGCATCCTGCCCCCGGGCGACCATGTGGTGACGGTGAAGGCGAACGGGGCCTCGGTGGTCCGCGACGTGAACATTCCGGTCTCGGACTGGTTCTACGTCGGCATCGCCGACCTGACCCTGGGCAAGCGTCTGCAAGACGAACAGGTCGAGGCCGACCCGGACTATGACGATACCTATGTCGACGGGCGCCTTGCGGGCTATGCCAAGGGCACTACGGCGGCGGGCTATACGATCACCGGCTCGATCGACACCGGCGACGGGCCGGTCAAGGATGCCTTCCGCCGCCTGGGCGACAAGGATCCGCGGCGCATCATCGACCGGATGGACCCGTCGAACCTTTACCCGACCTATGGGGACGACAGCACGTCCTATGACGATGCGCCGACCTCGGGCCGGTTCTACCTGAAGGTCCAGAAGGAAGCCTCCTCGCTGACTTGGGGCGACTTCAAGTCGAACATCGACGGCACCACCTTTCTGCGCCAGTCGCGCGGGCTTTACGGCGCCGAGCTGCGCTACGTGACCCCCAGCGTCACCGCAAGCGGCGACCCGCGCGCGACGGTCACGCTTTATGCCGCGCAGCCCGACACCCTGCCGCAGCGCGACATCCTGCGCGGAACCGGCGGGTCGGTCTATTTCTTGTCGCGGCAGGATATCGACATCGGGTCCGAGACGATCACCATCGAGACGATCGACCCCGTGACCGGCCGGGTGGTCGGACGGGCGGTTCTGACCGAGGGCGTCGACTACCAGATTGACTATCTGCAGGGCGTGCTGATCCTGACCCGGCCCCTGGGCTCGTCCGCCGATGACGGCGGGCTGATTTCCGAGGGAAGCGGCAGCCTGGACGCGAACCTGGTGGTCCAGTACGAATACACGCCCACCACCGGCGACCTGGACGGCAGCTCGGTCGGCGGCCGGGCGACCATCGCCGCCAGCGACCGGCTGACCCTGGGCGTGACCGCATTGTCGGAAAACACCGGCGCGGCCGACCAAAGGATGACTGGCGCGGACCTGCGCTACGAGCTGGGCGAGAGCAGTTTCATCGAGGCCGAGGTGGCGCAGACCGACGGTCCCGGCATCGGGCGGTCGTTCTCGACCGACGGCGGCCTGACCATCACCTCGAACGGCATCGGCGGTGGCGGCAAGGCGCAGGCCTACCGGTTCGATTCGCATTTCGATCTTGTCGAGCTGGGGCTGTCGCGGCCGGGCTTCGTCGGCATCTATGCCGAACGCAAGGACGAGGGCTTCTCGACCCTGACCGAGGATATCGCCGAGGATCAGACCCTGCTGGGCCTGAACGCGGAAGTCGAGGTCACGGATCGCCTGACCTTCGGGCTGGACGCCGAGACCTTCGACAAGGTGGGCGGCGACCGCAAGGACAGCGCCGAGGTGCGGGTCGCCTATGACCTGACCCCGGTCTGGTCGATCGAGGCGGGGCTGGGCTATCTGGACCAGCGCATCCTGACCAAGCCCGGGGATACCGGGCGCCGGACCGACCTTGGATTGCGGCTGAACTACAGACCCAGCGACGACCTTCTCCTTTATGTCTTCGGCCAGTCGACGCTTGCCACCGAAGGGGCCATCGGTCGCAACGACAGGCTGGGCCTGGGCTTCGACACGCGGCTGTCCGAAAAGCTGTCGCTCGCGGGCGAGGTTTCCGACGGGGACAAGGGCTCGGGCGCGAAGGCAAAGCTGTCCTACCGGCCGACGGCGGACAACGAGGTCTATCTCGGCTACACGCTCGACCCCAGCCGCACCGGCGCGGCCTATGAACTGGTCGGGCGCGACCGCGGCAAGGTCGTGCTGGGCGGGCGCTACCGCTATTCCGACAGCCTGACCAGCTGGACGGAAAGTGGCTGGGACCTTTACGGCGCCCGGCAATCGCTGGCGCGGACCTTCGGCGTGACCTACACCCCCGATGCGCGCTGGACCTTCTCGGGCGGGATCGAGACCGGGACGGTGCGCGACACCGTCAACGGCGATTTCGACCGCGATGCGATCTCGCTGGGGGTCGCCTACAAGGGCGACAAGGCGGTCTCGGCCCGCGCCCGGCTGGAATACCGGACGGAAGACGGCGAGGGCCTGCCGCAGGACCGCAAGACCTGGGCGCTGTCGGGCGGCTTCGAATACAAGGTGAACGACAACTGGCGCTTCCTGGCCAATCTGGACGCGCTGAAATCCACCAGCGACCAGGACAGCTTCCTGGACGGCGAATATGTCGAGGCGAGCGTCGGCTATGCCTATCGCCCGGTGGACAACGAGCGGCTGAACCTCTTGATGCGCTACACCTACCTGCGCGACCTGCCGGGGGTGGATCAGGTCTCGGCCAATGGCGAGACCGAAGGGCCGCTGCAGATCAGCCATGTCTTCTCGATCGACGGCAACTATGACCTCACGACCCGGCTGACGCTGGGGGCGAAATACGGGTTCCGCACCTCGCGGATTGCCGATCGCGGGACGGAGGACTTCGTCGACAACACCGCCCATCTCGGCATCCTGCGGCTGGACTGGAACATCGTGCACAAGTGGGACATGCTGGCCGAGGGCCGGGTGCTTGTGACCGAAGGGGCCAGCCTGACCGATACCGGGGCGCTTCTGGCGATCTACCGGCACTTCGGCAACAACGCGAAGCTGGGGCTTGGCTATGAATGGGGCAAGGTCTCGGACGATCTGACCGAGATCGACTATACCGGCTCGGGCCTGTTCCTGAACCTGATCGCCAAGTTCTGACACCTGTGCCTTCGGGCGCAGGCCGAAAGGGCGGCGGGTCAGGCGAGATCGAAGCTGATGTCGGGGTCGAGCGGCCAGACCGGCCGGCGCACCCGGTGATAGGGGCGCAGCCGGGCCTGCGGGGTGGCGAGCGCCCCGGTATCGCAGACGATCACCCTGGCTGCGATGGGCTCGAAGGCGGCGCGGAAGTGCTGCATCGACTTGACCACCAGGAAGCGCTGGCGCGCGGGCTCGATCCCGAAGGTGCGGACCTGCTGGAGGTCGAGCATCTGGCCCGGCAGGGTGACGACGAGGATGTCGATGCCCTCCACCCGCAAGACGGCGGTCGGGCCGAAGCTGTGGGTGATGCCGCCGAGAATCGGGCCGTCGCCGGTATAGGTGCCATCCGACAGGTGAATGACCTCGCCGGTCAGCCGCAGAGGACCGCCGCCGAAGGAAGGATCGCACTTGCCGCCGAGGTCGAGCGTGACCTGGTCGCCCGGGCGGTGCCGGTGCAGGGTCGCGGCAGCTTCGGGGTCTATCATGGGGGCGAAGGCGCCGGGCTGGGCACCCGTATCCAGAAGCGCGGCAAGGAGCGCGGTCGCATCGCCATAGGCCCCGGCGCCAGGGTTGTCGGCATAGTCGGCGATGATCAGAGGACCCTTGCTGGCATCGAAGTCGCGCGCCTCTGCCGCGGCGTCCGCCGGGGTCAGGAAGCTGTTCGCCACATTGCCGCGTCCGGCCCAGATGCTGCGCGCCAGGTCGCGGGCGATGGCCTCGGCCCGCGCCTCGGCCCCCGCGTCATGCGTGACCAGCACGGTCGGCCCCATCTCGGTGATGTCGGCCTCGGAGAAGCCCGCATTGACCGAGACGGCGAGGATCCCCGGCTCTGCTTCACGCGCCGCCGCGCGGGTGTAGAGCGCGGCGGTCTCTGCCACGTCGGTGCGTCCGGCATTGGCCTCGTCCAGCATCGGCACATGGGCGCGGATCGTGCGCGGACGGACCTGGCCCCGCATCGTGGCGTCCAGCAAGCGGCCCGCGTGCAGCCCGGTGGCGCGCATGTCGATATGCGGGTAGGTCTTGTAGCTGACGAAGATCTGCGCCTGATCGACCATGGCAGGCGTCACCATCGCATGCAGGTCCAGCGTGGCCGCGATTGGCAAATCCGGCCCGACGATAGCCCGCAGGCGGCGCAGAAGCTCGCCCTCGCCATCCTCGCAGAAGCTGGGAACCATCGACCCGTGCAGTGCCAGGAGAATGCCGTCCAGCGTCGCCCGATGCTCCCGCGCCGCGTCGCAGATGATCCCGGCGATATGATCGAAGGCCTCGCGTGAGACCGGGGCACCGGGGGTGGCATGGGCCGAGACGGTATGAGTGATGCGCCAGCCACCCGCACGGCCAGCGTCAAGGAAACCGGCGAGTTCTTCGTTCACGTCCCTGAAGCGGTCGACGGCGGTCTGGCCCAGGTCCAGAACATCGTTGCGGAAATCCTGCAGCGTGGTCTCGCCCTTCTTGAAAGTATTGCTTTCGTGGACGAACGCGCCGGTCAGGACGTGGAAGGACATGGAGAGGGGCCTTTCAGAGCGGGTGGAAACAGGCAACGGGATGGGTGGGATCGGCAGAGAGCGCGGGACTTTCGCGACGGCAGCGGTCGGTCGCCCTGGGGCAGCGGGCGGCGAAGGCGCAGCCGGGCGGCAGGGCGAAGGGGCTGGGGATTTCGCCAGTGAGCGGGGCGAGCGACTTGCGCTGCGCGGGGTCGGGGGCGAAGCGCGCCTCCATCAGTGCGCGGGTGTAGGGATGGCGCGGTCGGGCGGCGGGGTCGGGCAGGATCTCGACCACGGCGCCCAGATACATCACCACGATCCGGTCGCAGAAGTAGCGCACGAGGCCAAGGTCGTGGCTGATGAACAGGTAGGTCAGCCCCAGCCGGTCACGCAGTTCGGCCAGAAGCGCGATGATCTGCGCCTGGATCGACACGTCGAGGCTGGCGGTCGGTTCGTCCAGCACCGCGAAGTCGGGCCGGAGCGCGAGGGCGCGCGCGATGCCGACCCGCTGGCGCTGGCCACCCGACAGCTGGTGCGGGTGGCTGGCGGCGAGGCTTTCCGGCAGGCCGACCTCGGCCAGCAGCGCGGGAATGGTGTCCGGCGGCAGGGGCTGGCCCTGAACCTGGAAGGGTTCGGCCAGAACCTGGGCCAGGCTGTGGCGCGGGTCGAGGCTGGAATAGGGATCCTGGAACACCATCGCCATCCGGCGGCGCATCCGGCGCAGTGCGGCCGGGGGCAGGGCGGTGATCTCGGTGCCATCAAAGCTGACGCGGCCCGACGTCGGCTCGATCAGGCGCAGCACCAGTCGGGCGAGGGTGGACTTGCCGCAGCCGCTTTCGCCGACGACGCCCAGGGCCTCGCCCCTGGCAATGTCCAGCGAGACGTCGCGCACCGCCAGCATGGCACGGGGGCGGGCCAGAACGCCGCCGCCGGATTGGAAGCGCCGGGTCAGCTGCTCGATCCGGATCAGCGGCGCGGTCATGCCGGAACCCCCGCGTGATGGCAGGCGACAATGCCCTGGCCGTAGCGTTCAGGTAGCGGCACCGCGCTTCGGCAGAGGTCACTCGCCCGGGTGCAGCGCGGATGGAAGCGGCAGCCGGACGGCATCGCCAGCGCAGAAGGGACAGAGCCGGGGATGCCGCGCAGGCTGCCCTTCGCCATACCCTCTTGCGGGATGCAGCCGATCAGCGCGGCGGTATAGGGATGTGTGGGCGCTGCGAAGATGCCGTCGACCGGGCCTTCCTCGGCCAGCCGACCGGCGTAGAGGACGGCGACCCGGTCACAGACCTGCGCCACAACGCCCATGTCATGGGTGATCAGCAGAAGCGCCAGCCCCCGGTCGCGGACCAGCGCGCCGAGGATCTGGATGATCTGCGCCTGCACCGTCACATCCAGCGCGGTGGTCGGCTCGTCGGCGATGATCAGGTCGGGCTCGCCCGCCAAGGCCATCGCGATGACGATTCGCTGCTTCATCCCGCCCGAAAGCTGGTGCGGCCAGGCCTCGGCGACCGAGGCGGCATCCGGAATGCGCAGCTGGGTCAGCAGCTCCAGCGTGCGGGCGCGGGCGGCGGGTTGCGGCAGGCCAAGATGCAACCGCGAAACCACGTCCACCTGCTCGCCGATCCGCTGCACCGGGTCGAGCGCCGTCATCGGGTTCTGGGTGACGAAGCCGATCCGCCGTCCACGCAGGGCGCGCCGCTGGCTCTCGGTCATCGCGCCCATGTCCTGCCCGTCGAAGCGCACGGTGCCGCCCGTGATCCGCCCGCCGATCAGCGGCAGAAGCCCCATCGCCGCCATCGCGGTCAGCGACTTGCCCGAGCCGCTTTCGCCGACCAGGCCGACGATCTGCCCGCGGTCGACCCTAAGTGAGATGCCGTCCAGAAGGGCAGCCGAGCCGATGGCCACGCTGACCGAAGACAGGTTCAGAAGCGCGGTCACGGCGCCCTCCGCAGTTTCTGGCGGATGTCCAGCGCGGCGATCAGCGCGTCGCCGTAAAGGTTGATGGCGACGACGGTGATCGCGACAGCGAGACCGGGGTAGATGATGATCCAGGGCGCCTTGAACACCAGCGCCGAGCCCGCCGACATCATGCCGCCCCAGCTGGGAACCGGGGGCTGCGCGCCAAGGCCGAAAAAGCCCAGTGTCGCCTCAAGGATGATGGCGTCGCCCGTCGCCAGCATGGCCGAGACGAGGACAGGGGCCAGCGCGTTGGGCAGTAGATGGCGGAACAGGATATGCGCGTTGGAGGCGCCGAGCGAGCGGGCGGCCTCGATGAAGGTCTCGCTCTTCAGGGTCAGGATCTGGGCGCGGGTCAGGCGGGTGAACTGCGCCAGGTAGGCGACAGAGATGGCGATCATCGTGCCCAGCGTGCCGGGGCCGATGATGGCAACCAGAATCAGCGCGATCAGGATTTCCGGAAAGGACCAGGTCAGGTCCACCACGACCGTCACCGCGCGGTCCAGCCAGCCACCGAACCAGGCCGCCGCCGCGCCGAGGATCATGCCGCAGAAGACCGAAATCGCGATCGCCGTCGCCGCGACCGAGAGCGAGGTGCGCGCGCCCCAGACCAGGCGGGTCAGGAGGTCTCGGCCGAATTCGTCGGTGCCAAGCCAGTGCGCCGCCGAGGCGGGGCGGTAGGCGTTCGGCAGGTCCTGCAGGTCATAGGCATAGGGCGACAGCACCGGGGCAAGGAGCGCGGCGGCGATCAGCAGGATCAGCCACAGTCCGGCCAGGCCTCCCTGCGGCTGCTTCAGGGCGCGGAGGGGCGCGATCATGCCAGTGCCGCCCTAACCCGCGGGTCCATCGCGGCCTGCAGGATGTCGCCCAGAAGCGTGCCCAGCATCACCGCCATCGCGAGCATCAGCAGGCAGGCCTGCACCACCGGATAATCGTGCTGGCTGAGCGACTTGATCAGAAGCGTGCCGAGACCGGGGCGGGCGAAGACCACCTCGACCGTGACGGCCCCGCCCAAGATCCAGCCGATGCGCAAGGCGAGGATCGTCACCACCGGAATCAGCGCGTGGCGCAGCACATGGGCCAGCTGGATGCGCAGGGGCGACAGGCCCTTGGCGTGAAGAAGCATGACGAAATCGCGCTCGGATGCCTCGATCATCGCGACGCGGGTGATGCGGGCCACCAGCGCGGTGCCACCGAGGCCGATCGTCAGGACCGGCAGCACCAGAGACTGCCACCCGCGCGCACCGGAGACGGGAAACCAGCCCAGCTGCACCGAGAAGACCAGCATCAGGATCAGCCCCAGCCAGAAGCTGGGCATGGTCGATCCGAGGAGGACCCCGCCCATGATCGTGCGGTCGATCCAGCGGTCGCGGTTCAGCGCGGCGACCACCCCCAGCCCGACGCCGACCAGCGTGGAGAACAGCAGGGCAAGTCCGCCCAGCCGCAGCGAATGCGGCAGGGCCTGGGCGATCAGGTCGGCCACCGGGCGGCGGGCGACGATGGCCGTGCCCAGATCGCCCCGCACCACCTTCGACAGCCAGATGCCGTATTGCACCGGCAGGGGCCGGTCCAGTCCGTAGCGCACCTCCATCTCGGCCCGGGCCGTCGGCGACGACCCGGGTTTCAGCAGGTTGTCGATCGGATCGCCGGGGATGAAGTGCAGGATCGAGAAGATGACGACCGATACCGCCAGGAACACCGGCACCAGCATCAGGACCCGTCGGACCAGATAGGCGAACATGCCGGTGCTCCTGCTGTCGTCTGCTACTCCTTGACTTCCAGGTCCATGAACATCGCCGACCCGAACGAGGGCGAGTCGATCTTTTCCGGCACCGACAGGCGGTCCTTGTTGTAGGCCATCGCCTGGACCGGCTGATAGATCGGGGCCATCGGGAACTGGCTCAGCACGTATTCATGATAGGCGGTGAAGTTGGCGATCCGCTCTTCCATGTTCTTCGCGCCCGTCATCGCTGCGGCGCGCAGCTCTTCGGCCTTGGGATCGTTGAACATCGACACGTTCGGATAGCCCAGCCGGTCGCCGCCGAAGAACCAGTCGACGATATCGGCATTGTCCCAGTTGTAGGACCGCACCGCCAGCTGCTGCTCGCCGGTCTTGTACTGGTCGCGGATCATCGAGCTGTCGAAGGTGGTGATCTCGGCCTCGATCCCCACGGCTTTCAGCTGGGCCTGCACCACTTCGGTCAGGCGGCGGAAGATGCTGTCGCTTTGCGTCCAGAGTGTGACTTTCAGCGGCTGGCCATCCTTGCTGCGGATGCCGTCGGCGCCCTTGACCCAGCCAGCCTCGTCCAGAAGCGCATTGGCGCGGTCGGGGTCGTAGTGGATCTTGGCGCTCTCCGAGACATGGCTTTCGGGCAGGGCGGAAATCAGGAAGGTGTCTGCGATCGACCCCACGCCACCGAAGACCGAGGCTAGGATTTCCTCCTGGTTGATCGCCTTGGCGGCGGCCTCGCGGACGCGGATGTCGTCGAAGGGCGCCTTGGTCACGTTTATCGGCATGTACCAGACATCGGCGCCCGGCAAGGTGACGACGGCAAGGTTCGCCTCCTTCTCGATCTCGCCGGTCAGGTCGGGCGGGACCGAAAGCAGCATGTCGACGCCGCCGGTCTTGAGTTCCAGGAATGCCGTCGAATCCTCGGGGATCTCGCGGAAGGTGGCGCGTTCGATCTTGGCCGGGCCGTGGTTCGCGGCGAGTTGCGGCCCCCAGGTGTAATCGTCGTTCCGCACCAGCACGGTTTCCTGGCCGATGCTGAAGCTTTCCAGCTTGAAGGGGCCGGTCCCGTACACCTCGGTCACGCCGTAATCGTCGCCGAGCGCGACAAAGGATTTCGGCTCCACCACGCTCATGAAGGTCGAGGAGAGGTTGTAAAGAAGGTTGGGCTCGGGCCGCGCCATGACGAACTTGACGGTCAGGTCGTCGATCACCTCGACCGAAGCGATGGCCTCGGCCATGTAGGCGTTTTCGCCCTCGGAGGTCTTGAACAGCTCGATCCAGGCTTTCACCGCCTCGGCGTTGAAGGGCTCGCCGTTGTGGAAGGTCACCCCCTGTTTCAGGTGAAAGGTCCAGGACATGCCGTCAGGGGCCTCGTCCCAGCTTTCGGCGAGCCAGGGGTGATAGGACAGATCGGCAGCCTGGCTGACCAGACGGTCGAAGATGAGCCCGGTCGCCGTGTTCAGCATCGTGGCCTTGATCGGGTTGTAGGTGGGCGCGCCCACCTCGTTGCCGGCCACCACGAAGACGGCCTCCTGAGCGGTGGCGGCCTGGGCGGCGAGCAATGCGGCCAGGCTGACGCTGGCGGCAAGCAGGCTCTTGCGGAAGGAATGGGTCATGGCGGGTCCTCTTGCTGTTGGGTGGGTCAGGGTCTGCCCGGGTTTCGTCCCGGGGCGGTATGTCCGATGAAGGTGCCGTAAAGCGTCGAGACGCGGGCCATCCGGGTTTCTACCTCGGCGCCGAGATCGCGGAAGACGCCGTTCACCATCAGCCCGATCAGCGAGGACATGGATGATGTCGTGTCCCAGAAATGGTTGAGATCGGTCGGCACGGCGAACATCTCGCTGACCAGGCCGGGGGCCCAGTCGCAATAGGGGTCGGTGATCAGCGTCACGGGAATGCCCGCGTCGCGCGCGGCAAGGGCAAGGTCGCGGGTCAGGCGCGAATAGCGGCGGCCGTCGATCAGGACCAGCGTCGTCTCCGACGGGTCCGACAGCAGCACCTCGGCGAAATGCCCGCCCGCGACATCGGCCAGATGCACGCCCGCCCGCAGGTATTGCAGGTTGTGAACCAACTCCGCCGCATGGCTGCGCTCGGTCTGGAACCCGGCCACCCAGACCGCACGGCGATGGGCCAGCCGGTGCACGGCGGCGGCGAAATCCGGGGTCGCCGCCAACTCGTAGACCGAGACCAGCGCCGCGATCTCCTGCTCCAGCGCGCGGGCAAGTTCGGCATTGCCCTCCTGGCTGCGGCGGTGGAAGTCCTTCAGCCGGTCGCCGATCAGCCAGGCCTTTTCGCCCAGGTCCACCTGCAGGCTGGATTTCAGGTCCTTCAGGTGGCGATAGCCGATCGACCGGCAGAAGCGTCCGACCGACGCCTCGGACATGCCGACCTTGGCCGCCACCGTCGCCGCGGTCTCGAACGGCAGCGAGGACAGGTTTGCAAGCAGGTAATGCGCAAGGACCCGCTCGCCGGGGGTGCCGCATTCGGCGGCATTGGACAGGCGTTGGCGCAGGTCGCCGGACGGGGCATCGCCCTTGTCCTCTGCTCCCGTGCTTCTGACCTGATCCATCGGTGTCCCCCGCTGCAGGACAAGCGTGTCAGGAATCTTTCATTCGGTCAATAATGCAAGTAAGCTGAAATGGACCCCGCCAGACCGGAGGACCGCCATGCCCACCCCCGCAGCGACCCGAGCTCCCCTGCGGATCGACGGCGCCACCCTGCGCCTCGTGCGCCTGCCGCTGGTCACGCCTTTCACCATCGCGACCGGCACGATGACGGAAAAGCTGTTTCCTCTGTTGACCTTGCGGGCCGACGGGCTGGAGGGCCATGCCGAAGGGGTGATGGATCCGCTGCCCGACTATCTCGAGGAAACGGTGGCGGGGGCGATGGACCTGCTGGCGAAGGTGCTGCTGCCGCAGGTGCTGGGGCAGACCTTCGCCCATCCCGAATCGCTGTCCCGGCTCTTCGCACCCTGGCGGGCGAATTTCATGGCCCGGGCCACGGTCGAGATGGCCTTCTGGGACCTCTGGGCGAAAGCGCTGGGACTGCCGCTTCAGACCGTGCTGGGCGGCGAAGGAGAGGCGATCGACGTCGGCGTCTCGTTGGGGATCGGCCCCGTCGCGGATACGCTGGACCGGGTGGCGGCGCACCTGGAGCAGGGCTACAGGCGGATCAAGCTGAAGGTGAAGCCGGGCCATGACATCGGCCTTCTGCAGGCCGTGCGTCGGGATTTCCCCGAGGCGCATCTGACGGTCGATGCCAATTGCTGCTACACGCTGGCCGACAGGGACCTGATCCGCCGGATGGATGACTTCGCGCTGGATTATATCGAGCAACCGCTGGCCTGGGACGACATCCACGACCACGCCACCCTGCAACAGCGCATCCGCACGCCGCTCTGTCTGGATGAATGCATCCGTACCGTCGATCACGCCCGCAAGGCGCTGCAGACCGATGCTGCGCGGGTGATCAACATCAAGGTCGGCCGGTCGGGGGGGCACGCGGCGGCACGGCAGATCCATGATCTATGTCAGGCCTTCCAGGTGCCGGTCTGGTGCGGCGGGATGCTGGAATCCGGCATCGGCCGGGCGCACAACATCCACCTCTCGACCCTGCCGAACTTCACCAAGCCCGGCGATACTTCCTCGGCCAGCCGCTACTTCACCCGCGACATCATCTGCGAGAAGCTGGAATGCGTCAGCGGCCGGATGCCGGTGCCGCAGGGCCCGGGGATCGGGGTGACCCTCGACCTCGACTATCTGAAGACCGCCACGCTGTCGCAGCAGGACTTCGCCGCATGACCGAGGTGGTCTTCCGCGATCTCAACAGCATGGCCGAGTTCCGCGCTGCCGAGGACCTGCAGCGCACCGTCTGGGGCGAGGGCGACCTGCCCGACCCGAGCGACCTGATGATGGTGATCCAGGCCGAGGGCGGTCTGGTCGGCGGGGCCTTCGCGGGTGGTCGGCTTCTGGCCTATATCTTCGGCTTCCCGACGCGCGACCCGCAGGTCCAGCATTCGCACCGGCTGGCCGTACTGCCCGAGGCGCGCGGGCGGCACCTGGGTCTGCGGATGAAAGCCTATCAGCGGCGCTGGTGCCTGGATCATGGGATCGGCCATGTGCGCTGGACCTTCGATCCACTGCGCGCGGCCAATGCGGGCCTGAACATCCACCGACTGGGGGCGACCTCGGGCACCTATCTGCCGGATTACTATGGCGAGATGGCAGGCATCAACAGCGGGCTCTCCTCGGATCGGCTGATGGTGGACTGGGATCTGGCGGCCCCGGTGGCGGCGGCACTGGCAGAGGGAGGGTCGCGACCGCCGCAAGCCGTCGTGCCGCTGGACCTGACTTTGCCCGAGGATCTGGAGGCGCTCACGCGCGACGCCCCGGATCGCGCCCGCGCCCTGCGCCTGGCGCTGCGGCAGGACCTGCAGGCGGCCTTTGCAAAGGGGCACCGGATCGTGGATTTCGACAGGTCCCGCCGGCAATATCTTCTGGCGCCTGACGCGTCGCCACGGCGGTAACTGCCTAGAAAATCTGTAACTTTCCGGCAGAGGCCGTGGGTCCCTTCCCTGGGGCCAGGCCTCCAGCCCAGCGACTTGAGTTTGGTCAAGGCCCCCTTCGCCGCACCGCAGTAATCAAGGGCCAGCCTTTGGGGGGCCCATGAAAGCTTTTGTCCAATTCCTTCTTGCGGTTGTCCTGCTGATGCCCCTGCCATCGGCGGCAGAATCGGTGTTGCAGGACCTGCTGCCCAAGGTGACTGCAGCAGAACTGGTCGAGGGCGCCGAAGGCTTCGGGCCAATCCGGAAGGATCCGCCTGCGGTTCCGGTCCTGAAAGGCGGCGAGACGATAGGCTGGGCCTTCGTCACCAGCGATTTCGTGTCGACCACCGGCTATTCGGGCAAGCCGATCCACACCCTCGTCGCGGTGGACAAGGACGCGCGGATCATCGGGGTGAAGCTTCTGAAGCATTCCGAGCCCATCGTGCTGATCGGCATTCCCCAGGCCAAGATCGACGCGCTGGCTCAAAGCTATGTCGGCGTCGACCTTGTGGCCGAGGCGAAGTCGGGCGGCACCTCGCATGACCTCGACATCATCTCGGGCGCAACCGTCACGGTGATGGTGATCGACGATTCCATCGTGCGGGCCGGGCTGAAGGCGGCGCGGGCGCTGGGGCTGGGGGGCCTCGCGCCCGATGCGGCCAGCGCCGGACCGGCCTTCGAAGTGAACCCCGATGCGACGGCGGCCCTGGACTGGATGACGCTGGAGGGTGACGGCACGCTGCGCCGGCTGTCGCTGGACGTGGGCCAGGTCAACGCGGCCTTCGCGGGCCTCGGTGACCCGCGTGCCGCGGCCAGGGCGCTGACCGAGCCGCCGGAGACCAGCTTCATCGAGATGCAGGCGGCGCTGGTGTCGCACCCAGCCATCGCCAGGGCAATCCTGGGCGAAGGCGAGGCGGCGAACCTCGCCAACTGGCTGCAGCCGGGCGAGAATGCCATCGTGATCGTCGGGCGAGGGCTCTACAGCTTCAAGGGCTCGGGCTATGTGCGGGGCGGCATCTTCGACCGGATCGTGCTGATCCAGGACGATGTCTCGGTGCGGTTCCGCGACAAGATGCACAAGCGGGTGGTGGGGGTGGAAGCCAAGGGCGCCCCCGAATTCGCCGAGGCCGATCTGTTCAAGATTCCCGCCGATGTGGGATTCGACCCGACCAAGCCGTTCCGCATCCAGCTTCTGGTACACCGCGAGGTGGGGCCGATCGAGAAGCTCTTCACCACCTTTGACCTGGGCTACCAACTGCCCGAGAAATACCTGCGCCCCGTCGCAGTGCCCGTCGCGACCGAAGACACCGGCCCGGCCGAGGCGGTGGCCGCGCAGGAAGAGACCGCGGCGCATCAGGCGCTGTGGAAGCGCATCTGGCAGGACAAGCGGCCCGAGATCGCGGTGACGGCGGCGATGCTGGCGGTGCTGACGCTGGTCTTCTTCTTCCAGGGATTCGCCACCCGGAACGAGCGCCGGTTCTGGTGGTTCCGCATGTCCTATCTGACCGTGACGCTGGTCTTCCTGGGCTGGTATGCCAATGCGCAACTTTCGGTGGTGAACCTGATGGCGCTTTTCGGGGCGCTGACCTCGGGCTTTTCTTGGCAGGCCTTCCTGCTGGACCCCCTCACCTTCATCCTGTGGTTCAGCGTCGCTGCCGCGCTGATCTTCTGGGGTCGTGGCGCCTATTGCGGCTGGCTCTGCCCCTTCGGCGCGCTTCAGGAGCTGACCAACCAGATCGCCCGCAAGCTGCACATCCCGCAATGGACGCTGCCCTGGGGCCTGCACGAACGGCTGTGGCCGATCAAGTACATGATCTTCCTGGGCCTCTTCGGCGTCAGCCTGATGAGCATCGAGCAGGCCGAGCATCTGGCCGAAGTGGAACCGTTCAAGACCGCGATCATCCTGAAGTTCGTCCGCGCCTGGCCCTTCGTCGCCTATGCGCTGGCGCTGCTGGCGGCGGGGCTGTTCGTGGAACGCTTCTACTGCCGTTACCTCTGCCCGCTGGGCGCAGCGCTGGCGATCCCGGCGCGGATGCGGATGTTCGACTGGCTGAAACGCTACAAGGAATGCGGCAACCCCTGCCAGACCTGCGCAATCGAATGCCCGGTCCAGTCGATCCACCCCACGGGAGAGATCAACCCGAACGAATGCATTGACTGCCTGCATTGCCAGGTCCTGTACCAGTCGACCGCCAAATGCCCGGTCGTCATCAAGAAGCTGAAGCGGCGCGAGACTGCTGCAGCCAGCCCTGCCCGGAACATCTCGGGCCATCCGAACTCACCCAAACCCCAACCAGCTGAATGAAAGGGACAGTCATGTCTGAACGACCCACCTCTGGCATCTCACGCCGCGGCCTTCTGGGGGCCACGGCTGGCGGAGCGGCGCTTGCGGGCGCCATCGGCGGGGGCCGCCTCGCGCTCGGCACCGGCGCGGGCCTCGGCGCGGGCCTCGGCGCGCTGGCACTTGGCAGCACTGCGGCGCAGGCCGCGACGGAAGGCTTCAACGTGCCGCCCGGCCAGCTGGACACGCATTACGGCTTCTGGTCCTCGGGCCAGACCGGCGAGATGCGCATCCTCGGCATCCCCTCGATGCGCGAGCTGATGCGGGTGCCGGTGTTCAACCGCTGCTCGGCCACCGGCTGGGGCGAGACCAACGAATCGCTGCGCATCCATCAGCGCACGATGACCGAGAAGACCAGGAAGCAACTGGCCGCCAACGGCAAGAAGATCCACGACAACGGCGACCTGCACCACGTCCACATGTCGTTCACCGACGGCAAATACGACGGCAAATACCTGTTCATGAACGACAAGGCGAACACCCGCGTCGCCCGGGTCCGCGCCGACGTGATGAAATGCGACGCGATCCTGGAAATCCCGAACGCCAAGGCGATCCACGGGATGCGGCCACAGAAGTTCCCAGGCACGAAATACGTCTTCTGCAACGGCGAGGACGAGGCCCCGCTGGTCAACGACGGCAGCACGATGCAGGACGTCTCGACCTATGTGAACATCTTCACCGCAGTCGATGCCGAGGCGATGCTGCCCGCGTGGCAGGTGATGGTCTCGGGCAACCTCGACAACTGCGACGCGGATTACGAAGGCAAGTGGGCCTTCTCGACCAGCTACAACAGCGAAATGGGCATGACGCTGGCCGACATGACCGCAGCAGAGGCCGACCATGTGGTCGTCTTCAACATCGCCGCGATCGAGGCTGCGGTTGCCGCGGGCGAGGGGCAGGAGCTGAACGGGGTCCGCATTCTGGACGGTCGCAAGGACGCGAAAAGCCAGTTCACCCGCTACATCCCGATCCCGAACAACCCGCACGGCTGCAACATGGCGCCGGACAAGGTTCATCTCTGCATCGGCGGCAAGCTCTCGCCCACCGTCACCGTGCTGGACGTGACCAGGTTCGACGCGCTGTTCAACGACAACGCCGATCCGCAATCCGCCATTGTCGCGCAGCCGGAACTGGGCCTCGGCCCGCTGCACACCGCCTTCGACGGCAAGGGCAACGCCTATACCTCGCTGTTCCTGGACAGCCAGGTGGTGAAGTGGAACATCGCCGACGCGGTCAAGGCCTATGCCGGGGAACAGGTCGACCCGATCAAGGACAAGGTGGACGTGCAATACCAGCCCGGTCACCTGAAGACCGTGATGGGCGAGACGCTGGAGGCGGAAAGCCAGTGGCTCGTCTGCCTGTGCAAGTTCTCGAAGGACCGCTTCCTGAACGTGGGCCCGCTGAAGCCGGAGAACGACCAGCTGATCGACATCTCGGGCGACAAGATGGTGGTGGTGCATGACGGGCCGAACTTTGCCGAACCGCATGACGCCATCGCCGTGGCGGCCTCGAAGCTGAACCCGCTGTCGGTCTGGGACCGTCAGGACAAGATGTGGGCCGAGACCCGCAAGCAGGCCGAGGCGGACGGGGTGAACCTGGACGACTGGCAGGACATGGTGATCCGCGACAAGGACGACCCGAAGAAGGTCCGCGTCTACATCTCCAGCCAGGCCCCCAGCTTCGCGCTGGAAAGCTTCACCGTGAAGGAGGGCGACGAGGTCACGGTGATCGTCACCAACCTCGACGACATCGACGACCTGACCCACGGCTTCACCATGGGCAACCACGGCGTCGCGATGGAGATCGGGCCGCAGGCGACATCCTCCGTCACCTTCACGGCGGCGAATGCCGGGGTCTACTGGTACTATTGCCAGTGGTTCTGCCATGCGCTGCACATGGAGATGCGCGGCCGGATGTTCGTGGAACCCGCCGGGGCCTGACCATGATGCGTGTCCTTGCCCTTGTCCTGCTGCTTGCCACGCCCCTCCGGGCGGCGGAAGTGCATGTCGCGCCGGGCGAGGACACGCTGGCCGAGGCCATCGCCGGGGCCGCCCCCGGCGATGTGCTCATCCTCTCGGGCGGGGCCTATCTTGGCCCCGTCACCATCGACCGGACCCTGATCCTGCAAGGCGACGGCACCGCCGTGATCGACGGTCAGGGCAAGGGAACCGTGATCACCGTCACCGGCGACGGCGTCGTCCTGACCGGGCTGGAAATCATCGGATCCGGCAACGACAACCAGGCCATCGATTCCGCGATCAAGGTGGTCAAGGGCGCCGACGGCACAAGGATCGAGGGCAACCGGCTGGTCGAGAACATGCACGGCGTCGACGTCCACGGCGGGCTCGATACGCTGGTCCGGAACAACGTGATCCTGGGCCGGCAGAACCTGCGGATGAACGAACGCGGCAACGGCATCTACATCTGGAACAGCCCCGGCACCGTGGTCGAGGGCAACGATGTCCGCTGGGGCCGCGACGGCATCTTCTCGAACGCCTCGAAGAAGGGCACCTACCGCAACAACCTGTTCCGCGACCTGCGCTTCGCCGTCCACTACATGTATACGCATGACAGCGAAGTCTCGGGCAACATCTCGATCGGCAACCACCTGGGCTTCGCCATCATGTTCTCAGACCGGGTGGTGCTGAAGGACAACCTGTCGCTCGGCGACCGGGAACATGGGCTGATGCTGAACTTCGCCAACAGCGCCGACGTGGCGGGCAACCTGGTGCGGGGCGGCACGAAGAAATGCCTCTTCATCTACAACGCCCACAAGAACCTGATCTTCGGCAACCGCTTTCAGGGCTGCGGCATCGGCATCCACTTCACCGCGGGGTCCGAGCGCAACATGCTGACCGGCAATGCGTTCATCGGCAATCAGGAGCAGGTGAAATACGTCGGCACCCGCTTCATGGAATGGAGCTACGAGGGGCGCGGCAACTATTGGTCGGACCATCCCGCCTTCGACCTGAACGGCGACGGGATCGCCGACGGCGTCTATCGCCCGAACGACCTGATGGACCATATCCTGTGGTCGCAACCCTCGGCGGCCCTTCTCACCGGCTCTCCGGCGGTGCAGCTGGTGCGCTGGTCGCAGTCCTCGTTCCCGGCGATCCTGCCGGGCGGCGTGACCGACAGCCATCCGCTGATGCAGCCGGTCACCATCCCCGTCCCCGACGATATCGCCGCGATGGAAGCAGCGGTCGCCGGGCGCTGGAGCAAAGGCACTTACGATGACATCGACGCTGACGATCTCGGAACTCACTAAGCGCTTTGGCGAGGTCGCGGCGCTGACCGGGGTCAGCCTGTCGGTGGCCCCCGGTGAGCGTGTGGCGCTGCTCGGCCACAACGGCGCGGGGAAATCCACGCTGATGAAGATCATCCTCGGCCTGATCCCGGCCACCAGCGGCGCGGTCACGATCTGCGACGCCGCCCCCGGTTCGCCCGCCGCCCGCCGCGCGGTGGCCTACCTGCCGGAAAACGCCGCCTTCCATCCGGCGCTGACCGGGCTGGAGGAGATCCGGCACTACCTTGCGCTCCGCGGCGAAAGCCCTGCGCTGGCGATGGGCCTGCTGGAAAAGGTCGGCCTCGCTCAGGCCGCGCGCCGGCGGATCGGCACCTATTCCAAGGGGATGCGCCAGCGCGTCGGTCTGGCGCAGGCGCTGATCGGCCACCCACGCCTGCTGGTGCTGGACGAGCCGACCTCGGGCCTCGACCCGGTCTCGCGGCGGGAGTTCTATGCGCTCCTCGACGCTCTGGCGGCGCAGGGGGCCTCGATCCTTTTGTCCTCGCACGCACTGACCGAGGTCGAGGCGCGGACCGACCGCATCGTGATCCTGTCGAAGGGCCGGATGGTGGCCGAGGGCTCGCTGCCCGAATTGCGCCGCCGGGCCGACCTGCCGGTCGCGCTGCATGTCACCGCGCGCAACGGCTATGCGCCGGACATCGCGAAGGCGCTGCCGGGAGCGATCCTGGTGGACGGTGCCTTGCACCTGACCTGCCCGCAGGCCGAGAAGCTTCAGACGCTGGGCCGGATCGCGGGCCTCGGCGACAAGGTGGCCGACCTTGAGGTCCTGCCGCCCAGTCTTGAGGACCTCTACGCCCATTTCAGTCAGGGGGCCGCCCAATGATCCGCATCCTCTCCACCGCGCGGACCGAGTTCCGTATCGCGCTGCGCAACCGCTGGGTCGCCATCGCGCTGGTCCTGATGGGGGTGTTCTCGCTGGTGCTGGCGTTGGCCGGGTCCGCGCCCACGGGCGGGCTGGGGGTTGACCGGCTGTCGGTGACGGTGGCCTCGCTCACCTCGCTCTCGGTCTATCTGATCCCGCTCCTCGCCCTTCTGATGAGCTTCGACGCCATCGCCGGGGAAACCGAGCGCGGCACGCTGCCGCTCCTCCTCGCCTATCCCATCGCGCGATGGGAGATCCTGCTGGGCAAGCTTCTCGCCCATCTCGCCATCCTGACGCTGGCGGTCCTTCTGGGCCACGGCCTCGCCGCCGCCGTGACCTTTTGGTCCGACCCGACCGCGGTGAAGGGCCTGCCCGCGCTATGGCGGCTGTCCTGGTCCTCGATCCTGCTGGGCGCGACCTTCCTCGGCGCGGGCTACGCGCTGTCGTCGCTGTCGCGCCGCCCGTCAGGCGCAGCGGGGCTGGCCATCGGCCTCTGGCTCGGCCTTGTCGTGCTTTACGACCTGGCACTCCTGTCGGCGATCGTCGCCGACAACGGCGGCTGGTTCACCACCGACGTCTTCCCCATCACGCTTCTCGCCAACCCGGCCGATGCGTTCCGCCTGTTCAACCTTACCGCCTCGGGCGCAACCGCTGCCGCTGCCGGGGTGGGCGGGGCCGCCGATGCCATACCGCTCTGGCAATCGCTCGCCTCGGTCCTCGTCTGGCCCTTTGCCGCGCTGGCCCTTGCCGCCGCCGCCTTCCGAAAGGTCACGCCATGAAACGCGCGCTTCTCTTCGCCCTGGCCCTTGCCGCCTGCAAGGAAGAGGTGGCGCAGAACACCGACCCGCTGCCGCTCGCGCCAGAAACCCTGGGCTATTTCTGCCAGATGAACCTTCTGGAGCATGAAGGCCCGAAAGGGCAGGTCCATCTTGAGGGTCTGCCTGGTGCGCCGCTGTTCTTCAGCCAGGTCACCGACCTCGTCACCTATCTGCGCCTGCCTGAACAAAGCAACACCGTGCTCGCCATCTATGTCAGCGACATGGGGGCCGAAGGGGCGACTTGGGAGCAGCCGGGTGCGACGAACTGGACCGATGCGACGACCGCCACCTATGTCGTCGGCGCCGATGTCACCGGCGGCATGGGCGCGCCGGAACTCGCGCCCTTCGCCGATCCGGCCAAGGCCGAAGCTTTCGCAGCGCTGCACGGCGGTTCGGTCATGGGGCTGGAGGCGATCCCGGACAGCGCGCTTGCGCCCCTGCCCCCCGATCCCGCCGGGGGTGACGACGACTATTCCGACCGCCTGAAATCCCTGTCCGGAACAAAGGGCTGACCATGCTGACCCGCCGCCGCTTCATCGCGATTTCCGCCGCCCTCGCCCCCTCGATGGCGCTTGCCCAGCAGCCCGGCCTTCACATCGAGACCGGCCTCGCCCTCGGTGCCAAGGTCACCCTGCGGCTTCAGCACCCGGACGCGCCGCATCTCGCCGCGCTTGCCATGGCCGAAATCCGGCGGCTGGAGCGGGTGTTCTCGCTGTATCTGCCCGACAGCGCCCTGGCCCGGCTGAACCGCGACGGCAGGCTTCCCGAACCGCCATTCGAGCTCCTGGAATGCCTGGCCCTCGCCGGTTCGGTCCATTCTGCCAGCGAAGGGCGCTTCGACCCCACGGTTCAGCCGTTGTGGCGGGCCGAAGCGGTCGCGCGCGAGGCCGGGACACCGCTTTCCGACGCCGACCGGGCGCGGGCCGGGGCGCTGATCGACTGGGTCTCGGTCCGGCTGGAGCCGGAGGCGATCACCCTGCGCCCCGGCATGGCTCTGACGCTGAACGGCATCGCTCAGGGCTATATCGCCGACCGGGTCGCCGCACTGCTGGCCGGGCACGGCCTGACCCGCGCGCTGATCGACACCGGCGAGATGGTGGCCCTGCCCGAAGGCGACTGGCCGGTCCAGCTGCAGGCGGGGGGCAGCCTGGCGCTGCGGAACCGGGCGCTCGCGACCTCGGCTCCGCTGGGGATGACCTTCGCAGGCGATGGCACCACCAGCCACATCCTCGACCCGCGGACCGCGCGGCCGGTCCTGTCGCCCTGGCGCGTTGTCACGATCTCCGCCCCCTCCGCCGCGCTGGCGGATGCGCTGTCGACAGCGGGCTGCCTGACCGGGGACCGCGAGACGATGGAGCGGATCGTCGGCGCGTTTCCCGGCGCGGTCGTCGAACGGGCCGTAACCTGAGTCAGCGCGCCATCAAACCCGCCCGCTGCCCCGCCCGACCGGGGCGACCGGTCAAGCCCGTGCCGGTCGACGCAGGATCAGCGCCAGCGGCATCGCCAGCAGCGTCACCCACATCATCAGGTAGAAGTCGTCGACATACGAGATCATCGCCGCCTGCACGTTCACCAGCCCGTCCAGCATCTGCAGCGTTGTGGCATTCCCCGACAGGGCCGTCGGATAGGCCTGCGCCAGCACCGGGTTGTAGGGCTGGATGAAGGCCCCCAGCTCGGCGTGGTTGATCTGCACGTTGCGGGTCAGCGCCGCCGTCACCAGGGATATCCCGATGGACGACCCGATGTTCCGAACCAGGCTGAAAAGGCTGGTCGCATCGGCGCGGAAGCGCGGCTCCAGCGTGGCGAAGGCGATGGTGGAGAGCGGCACGAACACCAGCCCCAGCCCCAGCCCCTGCACCACCCCGCTGCGGATGATCGGCCAGCTGTCCATCTGCGGGGTGAAGCCCGTCATCTCATACAGCGACAGCGCCGTCAGCGACAGCCCCGCCAGCACCAGCGCGCGGGGATCGACCACACGCACCAGCCGCCCGACGACCAGCATCGAGATCATCGTCCCCACCCCGCGCGGCGCCATGACCACGCCGGTGGTGATCACTGGATAGCCCAGGATGCGCGACAGCATCGGTGGCAGCAGCGCAAGGCTCGCCAACAGGATGATCCCGACCACGAAGATGAACACCAGCCCGATGCGGAAGTTGCTGTCGCGGAACATCTGCGGATCGAGGAACGGGTGCTCCTTCGTCAGGATATGCACGCAGAACATCCAGAAGCCCGAGATCGAGACCATGAGGTAGATCCAGGTCTCCATCGCCGAGAACCAGTCGACCTCGCCGCCGCGGTCCAGCATCAGCTGCAACGACCCGATGGCCAGCGACAGCAGCGCGAAGCCCGCCATGTCGAAGCTGCGCCGTTTGCGGGGCAGTTTGGGCAGGTAGGCAAGGCAGCCCAGCAGCGCCAGCGCGCCCACCGGCAGGTTGATCAGGAAGACCCAGCGCCAGTTGTAGCTTTCGGTCAGCCAGCCGCCCAGCGTCGGGCCGATGATCGGGCCGACCATGATCCCCGCGCCCCACATCGCCATCGCCTGCCCCGCCTTCTCGCGCGGGTTGATGTCGAGGAGGAACGTCTGCGACAGCGGCACGATGGCCGCGCCGAAGACCCCCTGCAGCAGCCGGAAAGCCACCATGGAGGGCAGGCTCCAGGCGATGCCGCAGGCCAGCGAACTGGCCACGAAGCCGACGATGGAGATCAGGAACAGTTCGCGCTTGCCCAGCCGGTCGGCCAGCCAGCCGGTGACCGGCGTCATGATCGCCGAGGCGACGATATAGCTGGTCAGGACCCAGGTGATGGTATCCTGCGAGGCGCCAAGGTCGCCGGTCATCGAGGGCAGGGCCACGTTGGCGATCGTGGTGTCCAGCACCTGCATGATCGTCGCCGCCATGATCGACAGCGTGATCAGCCCGCGGTGCTTGACCTCGACGGCAACCGAGGAGCCTGCGGGGCCCGTGGGCGCCGCTTCCGGGATGTCCGACATGGCGCCGTCACTCCTTCGCGGCAAGCCGCGTGTCGGCAGCGGCGGAGGTATCGACCGTCACCTCCGCGCTGAGGCCCGAGGCCAGCGCGGCCGCGCCCTCGGCATCGTCCAGCTTGATGCGGACCGGTACGCGCTGCGTCACCTTCACCCAGTTGCCGGTGGCGTTCTGGGCGGGCAGCAGCGAGAACTCGGCTCCCGTCCCCGCGCCAATGGCTTCGACCTTGCCGGTGAAGGTCTTGCCGGGGGCGGCGTCGAAGACGACCTTGGCGGGCTGGCCCTGCGCCAGGTCGCCCAGCTGGGTTTCCTTGAAATTGGCCTCGACCCAGGCATCGCCGGTCTCGACCAGGGCAAAGACCGCCTGGCCCGCCGCAAGCATCACCCCCTCATGGAACGAGGAGGCCTGATAGATCAGCCCATCCGCAGGCGCGGTGACGCGGGTGACCGACAGGTTGTAGCGGGCGCGGTCCAGCTCGACCAGGGCGGCCCGGACGGCGGGATGGTCATCGGTCGCGATCTTCGCATCGCCGCCCAGCGCGGCCCGGGCGGCCTCGGCGGTCAGCCGCGCCACCTCGGCCTTCTCGCGGGCCTGGCGGCTGGCATGGCGGGTCTGGTCCAGCGCACTGGTCGACGTCACGCCCTTGCCGGACAGCGCCTCCTGCCGGGCAAGCTCGTCGGACTGGTAGCCGGCATCGTCCTCGGCCAGCGCGGCTTGCGCCTCGGCCTGGGCCAGGGCGGCCTTCAGCTGCTCCACCTGCAGGCGCGCCGCGTTCACCGCGACCTCGGCCTGCGCGACGGCAAGCTCATAGGGCTGCGGGTCGACCTGGAACAGAAGGTCCCCGGCCTTGACCGGTTGCAGTTCGTGGACATTCACCGCGACGACGCGCCCGCCGACGGTCGGTGCGACCGAGATGCGCGCCTGATGCAGATAGGCGTTCTCGGTGCTTTCCTGCGCGGCGCCGGTCAGCCACCAGACTGCCCCGCCCGCGACCAGCAGGGCGGGCACCGACAGCATCAGCAGCGCCTTGCGCAGCCGACGGGCGGGTTTGGCCGCAGGGGCGGCGTGGGCCGGGGCCGGCGCTGGTGCAGCGGCGGCCGGCAGGGCGACAGCGGGTTCGTTGGGCGAGGTGCGGGCGTTCATGTCAGGGTCTCTAGGTTCTCGGGAAGGGCGTCGGAAACCCTGGTCGGGTCCGTGGCCTTCAGGTTCTCGATGATCTTCACCAGGGCGGCCTGCAGCACGCGCCGGTCATCGTCACTCAGTCCGGCCAGCGCCTCGTCATACAGCGCGGCCACGATCTCCTTGGCCTCGGGTCCGATGCGGCGGGCCTTGTCGCTGGCCACCACGATCCGGGCGCGGCGGTCGTCGGGATGCGGCTCGCGGTGCAGCCAGCCGCCCTGTTCCATACGGTCGATAAGTCGCGAGACGCTGATCGGCTCCACCTCCAGCAGCGTGGCCAGCGCCGTCTGGGTCGACGGGCCTTCGCGCAGGACATGGCCCAGCAGCCGCCATTGCGCCGCCGACAACCCGTGCGAGGCCGTGCGCTGCTCGAAGCGGGTCCAGATCCTGCGGGTGGCGTCCTGCAAGAGGGGGCCGAGTTTCTCGATGCGGTAATTCATTGAGCTTGCTTACTATAAGCAATGTTATGATTCAAGAAATTCGGCGCGCCCAACCTGCATGGCTGCCTTGCGACCGTCGCATGGCGGCAGGCAGAGGTGGTCTGCGCAAATCCTTGCGAATTCGTGAACGTCCGCAATCATGACCTTGATAGGAAAGGGAAATAAATCTGCCCGCGCGCGGGCAGCGGCCCGTCAAAGCCGCGAGACTGTCCCGATCTCGACCGGCTGACCCGTCCGCCGCGACTGGATGGCAGCAAAGGCAAGCGCCAGACTGTCGAGATTCTCCTCCGCCCCGTTCGCGGGCTCGCCCCCGTCCTCGATCGCGACCAGCAGCGCCCCCATCGCCCCGCGGAACCCGTCGTTGAACCAGGTCCCGGACAGCTTCGGCCGGGCAACGCCTTCGGCGGTGGTCAAGATCACGGATTGCTGGCCAAGGTCCGGCCCGTCGCTTTGCAGGCTGCCCTTCGTGCCCGCGATGAAGGTGGTGTCGCGGGACCCGAAGGGGGTGCCGCCGTCGAACACCAGCGAGGCCTGCCCGCCCTCCATCTGCACCAGCACCTGCGCCAGAAGCGGCGCGGCAGCGGCCTGGCCGGTCGCGCGGGCGGCGGTGGCGAAGACGGACTGCGCCCGGGCACCGGTGATGCTGCGCAGGAAGTCGAACCAGTGGATGCCGAAATCGTAGAGGATCACGTCCTCCATCGTCTCGAACGGCGTTCCGGCGATCCAGCCGTGGTTCCAGTGGATCGAGACATGGGCAGAGATCACCTCGCCGATGAGCCCCGCCCGCACCGCCTCGCGCATATACGCGAGATGGGGTGCCCAGCGGCCGTTCTGGTTGACCGCAAGCTTCACGCCATTCTCCCGGGCCAGCGCGACAAGGCGGCGGCCCTCGGCGAGGTCGAGGACGAAGGGCTTTTGCGACAGGACATGTTTGCCCGCCTTCAACGCCGCTTCTAGGATCGGCAGCCGGTCGGCGGGATGGGGGGTGATGTCGACCACGTCGATGGCGGGGTCGCTCAACACCTCTTCCCAACGATCCGTCACGCGGGCCTTCGGCGCGAACTCGGCGGCCTTGGCTTCGGCCTTCGCGAGCGTGCGGTTGCAGATCGCCGCCACCTCCCAGCCCGCCGTGCGATAGGCGTCGAGATGCGCGCTGACGATCCCGCCCGCCCCGATCACACCGATGCGCGGGCGGTAGCTGCGCGGCATCGGCGGCCGGTAGGGCAGGTCCGGCGCGGGAACTTCGGCCAAGGCGGCCGATTTCAGGGCGTAGGTGTCGGCGTCCGGCTCGCTCATGGCACCAGCGGCAGGCTGCGCTTTTCGCGGGCGGAGAGGGCGGCCGTATCGACGATGCGCTGGCCGGTCAGGCTGACGGCGGGGTCGAGCGGGCCGGTCGTCAGCGGCTCACCCCGCGCGATGCAGTCCAGCACATATTCGATGGCGTTGCGGCCGCCGGGCGGCAGCGGGGCGGCGGGGATCGGATGCGGTTCGGGATTGGCGCGGGTCTGGACCATGACGTGGTCGGCATAATCCCAGCTGGCGATGGTCCCCTCGGTCCCCACCAGGATGAACCCGCATTTCGGCTGCGGCTGGATCACCCAAGGGTCGGTGAAAGTGCCCCAGCGGGTCTCCATCTTCGACAGGCCCTTGGCGTATCGGCATACGACGATGGCATGCTGGTCGACCTCGATGCCCGGCGTCTCGTCGGTGACGCAGGTGACTTCCAGCGGCGCCTCGCCACCCCGATACCAGGTGCCCAGCGTGGCACCGTAGCCGAGGTAGTCCAGCAGACTGCCCCCGCCCGAGGCGCGCTTGTACCACCAGGAGGTCGGCTTCTGCCGCTCGACCTCTTCGCGGCTGACTTCGATCTTGTCGGCCAGATGGTAGAGCGGCCCACGGTTGCCGCCGTAGGAATGGATCTCGATCACCTCACCGATCATGCCTTCGTCGACCAGGCGCTTGGCGGTGACATGGCTTTCCACCCAGCGCAGCGGCCAGTTGATCGCCAGATATTTGCCGGTGGGCTGCACGGCCTCGATCATCGCGCGGGCATCGGCGACGGAGGAGGCGAAGGGTTTCTCGACGAAGACATGCACGCCGTAGGCTGCAAGCCGCTTCGTGTAATCCGCATGGTTCGCGGTAGCGGCGCAGAGGATGGCGAGGTCGGGCTGCGCGGCCTTCATGCAGGCGTCGAAATCGGTGAAGACCCGGTCCTCGGGGATGCCGAATGTGTCGATGGCGCGCTGCATGGTCGCGCGGTCGGGGTCGAAGATGCCGGCGATCTCGGCATCCGGGTGCTCATCCACGCAGCGCAAGAGGTCGCCCATGTGCATGTGGTCGAAACTGATGCCGACGATGCGGAAGCGTGCCATGGAAAAACCTTTCAGCTGCGTTCGGTCAGGCGGATGAAGAGCGCGGTGACCGCCAGGATGATGAGGCCGAAGAGGATGCGCCGCCCGCCTTCCGGAATTTGCATCAGCGTCAGCATCGAGGTCAGCACCGTCAGGATCAGCGCGCCGACGATGGTGCCACCGAACCCGCCGCGTCCGCCGAAGATCGAGGTGCCGCCAATCACGGCAGCGGCGACCGAAGGCAGGTCGAGCGGCAATGCCAGCGACAGCGAGGCGGTCTTGATCTGGCCAAGATAGAGGAGGCCCGTGACCCCGGCGATCACGCTGGAGATCGTATAAAGCGTCAGGTGCACCTGCCAGACGCGGACGCCGGACAGCCGCGCGGCAGCCTCGTTCGCGCCGATGGCATAGAGGAGCCGCCCGAAGCCGCTGCGCCGCTGCGCCCAGATGACGAGAGCGGCGAAGGGGATGAAGAGGACCAGGCTGTTCGGCAGGCCCAGGCTGCGGCCGGTGCCGAGCCAGATCAGGAAGTCGGGGATCAGCACGCCGGTCGCGATGACGTAGCGCTGGTAGACCAGAAGACAGCCGGTCGCGATCAGCGCGGTGCCCAGCGTCATGATCAGCGGATGCACCCGGCAGATGGCGACGCCGAAGCCGTTCACCAACCCGACCAGAACCGCGCAGGCCAACGCCACGGCAATGGCCGGGGGAACGCCGGTCATAGGGGCAAGTGTGGCGGTCACATAGGCGGCGATGGTGGCGACGGTGCCGACCGACAGGTCGATGCCGCCGGTCAGCATGGTCAGCGTCTGGCAGGCGGCGAGCATGGCCAGCGGGATGGCGATCTTGATCGTGTTTCCGGCCCAGAACATGCTGAGGACGCCGGGGTTCAGGATCGCGAGCACGGCGATCAGCAGGATCAGAAGGCCGATCAGCGGCAGGAGAGGGTTATCCACCATCATCCGGCCCAGCCGGGACATGGGCGAAGGCGTGTCCGTCATCGTCATGTGCGTCTTCCCCGTGTGGCCAGAACCGCGCCGAACATCACCACCGCGACCATGATCGTGCCCTCGACGATGGCCGCGACATTGGGGTCGACGGAAAGGAGGGTCAGGTCCATCCGGACGGTGCGCAGGATGAAGACGGCGAGGATGGGGCCGATAAGGCCGCCCCTGCCGCCGCCCAGAACCACGCCCCCCAGCACGACTGCGGCGACCGAGGCGAGGAGATAGGGCCCGGGGATGGGTTCGCCGATGCCGGTGCCCATGGTAACGGAAAGCCCGCCGAGAGCCGCGAAGAGACCACAGAGCGCATAGGCTGCGATGCGGGTCTGGCCGACGGGGACGCCTGAGCGGAAGGCGGCCATCGGGTCCGAGCCGATGGCATAGAGCCGCAACCCGAGCTTCGAACGCCGGATCGGCAGCCAGATCAGCGCGGTGACAATGGCGAGGAAGACGATCCCGCGCGGCAACCAGCCAAGGCCGGGCAGGGGCACCCCGCCCGCCCCCATGGCCCGCAGCCACCCGGCGGCCCCGCCTCCGGGAGCGTTCAGGATCAGCAGCGCCACGCCCTGCCAGACGAAGAGCATGGCGAGCGTGACGACGATGTCGGGAACCCTGGAGGCGACGATCAGGACGCCGTTGATCGCCCCCATCGCCAGCCCCAGCGCCAGGACAGCGATGACCACCAGCACTGCCTGCGCGTCGCTGGCCCCGGCCATCAGCACGGCACCGGTCACGCTGGCTACCGCCATCATCGCGGCGATGGAAAGGTCGATACCCCCGGCGAGGACGACGATCGCCATGCCGACGGTGGCGAGCGCAAAGGGCAGCGCGGCGCGGGCCAGACTGTCGAGGCCCGAGGCGCCGAAACCGGGTTGGATCAGCTTGGTGGCCAAGAGGAGCGCAACAAGCAGCGCGGCGAGGCCCAGCGTCCAGGAGTTTGCTTCGATCCAGCGCTTCATGCGGGTGCCCTTTCGGTCAGCCCGTAGGCGGCGCGCATCAGGGTGGATTCGTCGGCATCCTTGGCGTCGATCACATCGACCACCCGCCCGTTGAAGATCACCACCGCCCGGTCGCAGGCAAGACGGATTTCGGCGAGTTCGGAGGTGTAGAACAGCACAGCCGCGCCCTGGTCGGCGAGGGTGCGGACCAGCGCATAGATCTGTCGCTTGGTCCGGATGTCGATGCCGCGCGTCGGGTCGAAGAGGAGAAGCGTCTGCACGCCCTTGGCGATCCAGCGGGCGATGGTGACCTTTTGCTGGTTCCCGCCCGACAGCCTGCGCACCTCGCCTTGGGCACGGGTGTCGATCTGCAGCGTCTCGATGGCGGCGCCGACCTTGGCGGCTTCCTCGCGCATCGGGATCGCGCCCCAGTTGCGGAAGCGGGCGAGAAGAGGAATGGCGATATTCTCGCGGACCGAGCGGGACATCAGCAGCGCATGGGCGCGGTCGCCGGGGACCAGGGTCAGCCCGGCGGCGATGGCGTCGGCGGGGTGGCTGAATGTCTTGGAGGTGCCATCGACCTCGACCGCTCCGGCGCTGGCCTTGCGGTTCCCTGCCAGCACGTCGAACAGCTCGTCTTGGCCCTGGCCTTCCAGCGCGACGACACCCAGCACCTCGCCTTTGTGGAGGTCGAAGGAAACGTCGGTCAGGCGTGTCCCGGTCTTCAGGCCGCGGACCCGAAGGCGGGGGGTCTGGGCGGGGACAGGCTTCACCGGGCGTTCCTCGGCCACGGCGGCGGCGACGGCGCCGCCCAGCATCATCTCGACGATCTTTTCCTCGATCCCCGGCTCGATGGCGACGTCTGCCACCGTCAGGCCGTCGCGCAGGACCGTCGCCCGGTCGCAGATCGCGGCGATCTCCTTGAAGCGGTGAGAGACATAGATGACGGACCGGCCAGCGTCAGCCTGGGCGCGCACCACCTTGAGCACGCGGTCGACGAGGTCGGTGGGCAGCGCGGCGGTGAGTTCGTCGAGAAGAAGGACGTCGGGTTCGATCGCCAGAGCGCGGGCGAGATCGACGATGCGGAGGGAGGCCAGCGGTAGCGAGCGGATCAGCGCGTCGGAATCGAGGTCGGGCAGGCCAAGCTCTGACACCCAGTGCCGGAACGGCTGCAGGGGCGTATCGCCAAGGCGCAGGTTGTCAGCGACCGAAAGATCGGGGATCAGCGAAGGTTCCTGGTAGACGGGAACAAGACCCCAGCGCCGCGCCCCGGCGGGGCTGGCGACGGTACTTTCCCGGCCCTTGATCTTCACATGTCCGGCGTCGGGTTTCAGGACTCCGGTCAAGATCTTGACGAACGTCGACTTGCCGGCCCCGTTCGCGCCCATCAGGGCCACGACCTGCCCGGCCTTGACCTGCAAAGAGGCGCTTTTGAGAGCCTGAACCGCGCCAAAGCGCTTGGCGACACCCGTGGCGTCGAGAACGGCGTCATGAACGTCGTCGGGGGCATCCGGCATGGCAGGCTTTCAGGTCAGGGAAGACGACCCCCGGAGACGCTCCGGGGGTCGGATCGGATCAACTGGGCAGAAGACTTATTCGCCCGGGCCTTTGCAGGCGATGATCTGGTCCATCGTATAGGTGGTCCAGCCGTCGATCGAGACCGAGACCGGCCATTCCGGCGACAGGTTCGGGTTGGCGGCGGCGGCGAGCTTGGCCTTGCCTTCCTCGCTGACGTTGTCCCAGATCGCCGGGTTCACCAGCACGGTCTTGTCGGCCGGAACCTTGCCGTCAAGGATCTGGATCGCCAGCGCCACACCCGCGCCACCGACCGAGCCCGGGTTGGTCACGGCGGCGCCTTGCAGGCCCTCGACCGAGGACAGCTGGCCCACGAAGCCCGCGTTGTCCGCGCCCACCACCGGTACCAGCGGCGCGCCGCTTTCAACCAGCGCATCGACGATGACGTTGTCGATGCCCGAGGTCCAGATGCCCTGGAACGGCACGCCCGCAGCGATGATGTCGTTGATCTGCTGCTTGCCTTGGTCCTGCTGCCAGCCGGTGAAGGTTTCCTGCGCAATGGTGATGTCCGGGTATTCGGCCATCGCCCGCTTGAAGCCCCTGTCGCGGTCGTTGTCCGCGCCCGCGCCCGCAGCGCCCCGCATGTAGACCACGGCACCCTTGCCGCCCATCGTCTCGAACAGCCACTTGGCGCCGATATAGGCGTATTCTTCCTGGTTGTTCGACAGGATATAGGCCGAAGGCTCGGTCACTGCCTGGTCGACGGCCACGACGACGATGCCCGCATCGGTGGCTTCCTTGATCGCGGCATTGATGCCGTCGGCGTTGGTCGGGTTGACCACGATGGCCTGAACGCCCGCCTGGATCAGGTTGCGGATGTCTTCCAGCTGGCCCGCCGCGTCGGTGTTGCGGTGGGCGATGTTCAGGCTGTCGACCTTGCCCGAGGCCAGCGCCTCGGCCTTCATCGCGCAGACCATCTCTTCGCGCCAGCCGTTGCCCTGAACGGTGTTCGAAATGCCGATCTTGTAGCCTTCTGCGGCGGCCATCCCGGCCAGGCCAAAGGTCAGCGCGGTTCCAAGAAGCAGTCTTTTCATCGTGATCCTCCCAGATCGTTGGTGTCTTCAGTTCGTCGTCTTCCACCTGTCGCCCGACACGGCAACGAACGTGTTTTCCAAGGTATCGCCCATAAGGGCGCGAATCGTGCCTTTTCTAGAAGTGTAGTGGTTTCAGGGCGTATGTAAACCTTTACATCCTGCAAGCGAGCGGGAAGAATGCCCGATATTCCCAGCGGAGCGCAGGGCGGATGAGTCGACCGACGATTGACGATGTTGCCCGGCTGGCAGGCGTTTCCATCGCGACGGTCAGCCGCTGCCTGCATACCCCGGACATCGTGGCCGCCAAGACGCGAGAGCGGGTTCTGCGCGCGGTGCGCGAGACGGGATACAACCTCAACGCGGCGGCCCAGTCGCTGCGGTCGCGACGGGCGAACACCGTGCTCGTCGTCGTGCCCGATATCGGAAATACCTTCTTCTCTGAAATCCTTGGCGGGATCGAGCGTGAGGCCTCTGCTGCGGGGCTGACCATGCTGATCGCCAACAGCGGGCGGTCGAGAACCCGCGAGGAGGTCTATGTCCGCTATCTGCTGAACGGGCGCGCCGATGGGGCGCTGCTTCTGGCCGAGCCGAAGGCGCGCTGGTCCGACATCCCAGTCCCCGCCGAGCAGCGGGCGGTGCCGATCGTCACGATCTCCGAGGTCGGCAGCGATTTCGGGCCGTTGACGGTGTCCATCGACAATGCCGCTGCGGCCGAGGCGGCCGTGCAGCATCTGATCTCGCTTGGTCACCGCAGCATCGGCCATGTGACCGGACCCGAAAGCAACATCCTGACCGAACAGCGCCTGCAGGGCTATCGCCGAGCCCTGGACAAGGCCGGGCTGCGGCATCGGCCGGAGTTCGAGCTTCCGGGCAGTTTCGGCCTGGACAGCGGGCGCGCGGCCTTCGCACGGTTCGTCGCCCTGCCCGACCGCCCGACCGCGCTGTTCTTCGCCAATGACGAGATGGCGATGGGCTTCCTGTCCACGGCGTCCGGGGCTGGTATCCAGGTCCCGCGCGACCTGTCGATCATCGGCTTCGACGACATCCATTTCGCCCAGACCTGTATCCCGGCCCTGACGACGATCCGCCAGCCCCGGTCCGAGATGGGGGCGGCGGGAATGCGGGTGCTGCTCTCGATCCTTGCAGGCGAAGCGCCCGTGCCGGTCCGGCTGCCCTTCGAGCTTGTGGTCCGCGCCAGCACCGCCCGTGCCTGACGGCCGCAATGCCCGGGTGATGGGCGGCCCGCCCGACATGGCTATTTCACATAGGGGCGCAGGATGTCCCGCGCCAGGGCGAAGCCGCGCTTGATCTTGTCGTCGGTGCCTTCAAACGTGCGGTCCTCATGTTCGATGATGACCGGGCCGTCATAGCCCGCGCGGTAGAGGGTGGCGAAGAAATCCTGCCAGTCGACCTCTCCCAGGCCCGGCATCCGGGGGATCTGCCAGCCGATCCCGGCGGACATGATGCCGTTTTCATACAGCCCGTCGCGGTCGATCATCAGGTCCTTGGCGTGGACATGCACCATGCGGGCGCCGAATTCGCGGACAAACCGGTTTGCGTCGATCATCTGCCAGACGAGGTGCGAGGGGTCATAGTTCATTCCCACCGCATCGCCCCAGGTCTCGAAGATCCGCCGCCAGATGCGCGGGGCATAGGCGATGTTGTGCCCGCCCGGCCATTCGTCATGGCTGAAGATCATCGGGCAGTTCTCGAAGGCGAGCGTCACTCCGCTGGCTTGGGCATGGGCGACGATGGGGGCAAAGATTTCGGTGGCGCGGGACCAGTTCTGGTCGACGGTCAGCGTCCGGTCGCCGCCGACGAAGGTGTTGACGACCTTCACGCCCATCATCCCGGCAGCGGTGATGATCTTCTTCAGGTGCCCGGTCACCGCCTCACGATGGGCGGCGTCGGCGTGGAGCGGGTTCGGATAGTAGCCGAGGCCCGAGACGGTCAGCCCCTTGGCCCGCAGCATCCCCATGATCTCGGATCCCCGCGCTTGGGTCATCTCCTCGATGGGCAGGTGCGCGGTCCCGGCATAGCGACGCTTCTCGCCGCCCGTCTGCGGCCAGCAGGCGATTTCCAGCGCCTCGAAGCCTGCGCTGGCGGCATAGTCGGCGACAGCTTCCAGCGGTGTATCGGCGAAGGGGGCGGTGAGGATGCCAAGTTGCATGTGTGGTCTTCCTTATGCTTGTGCCACGTCGACCCAGGCCCCACGCGCGGCGCTGGCCAGGACGGCATCGCAGAACAGCATCTCGTAATGCCCGTCGTCGAAGCTGGCCCAGGTCGACTCAGGCCCGCGACCGCCCCGCGCCACGTCGCGGTAGACCTGGGTGAAGAAGGCGGCCCAGGTGTCGGCGAAGCCTTCCGGGTGGCCGCCGGGCATGAAGGCCGCCGCCGCCCCGGTCGGGTTCATCAAGGACGGGTCGCGGAGCAGGATCTGGTTCGGCGCCTCGCGGTGGCCGATCCACAGGTCCTCGGGATGTTCGGCGGACCAGGCGGCCGAGGCTTTCGCGCCGGAAATGTCCCAGCTGAGCAGCCCGCGCCGCCCGTGGCTGACCTGGCTGGTCGACATCATCCCCCGCCCGCCGTTGCCATAGCGCAGCAGGATCGTGGCCGCATCGTCCGTCTCGATCTTCCGCGTCTCCGTCGCGCCTTTCGATGCCGTGAACGTCTCCACCGGGCCGAGGGGCTTTTGCCGTTCGGGGATGAAGGTGGCGAGTTCCGCGATCACCGACACGGGCTTCTGTCCGGTGATGAAATTCGTCAGGTCCACCCAATGCGTGCCGATGTCGCTGACCGACCGCAGCGGGCCGCCCTCCTCCGCCTCAAGCCGCCAGTTCCAGTCGGTGTCCTTTGCCAACCAGTCCTGGTGGAAATGCCCGGTGATCAGGCGCAGCTCGCCCAGGTCGCCCGCCTTCATCATGCCATGGGCCTGCTGGTTCAGCGGGTAGAAGCGGGTGTTGTAGCAGACCGCCGCCACCTTGCCGGACGCCCGGGCCATGGCCAGCATTTCAGCGGACTGGGTTGAGGTCATGGCCAGGGGCTTCTCGCAGATCACATGCTTGCCTGCCTGAAGGATCGCCTTCACCTGCCCGTAATGCGCCACGTTGGGCGAGGTGACATGCACCACCTGCACCGCCGGATCGGCCAGCAGCTCGTCCAGCGAGCCATAGGCCTTCGCCACGCCAAGCGCCCGTGCCCGGTCGGCACCCCGCGCGGCGCTCGAGCCGAGGACCCCGACGACGGGAATCCCCAGCCGCCGCAGGGTGCCCAGGTGGACCGAGCCGATGAAGCCGGTGCCGATGACGGCAGCGCCGATGGTAGAGAGGTCAGGCAACGGAATATCCCCCGTCAATGGCAAGGCAGGTGCCGGTCATGAACCCGGCGGCCTCGGATGCAAGGAACAGGACCGGCCCGGCGATGTCCTCGGGCTGGCCCCAGCGGCCCATGGGTGTGCGAAGGTTCACTGCCGCGACATGCGCCGGATCGGTGCGGCTGCGGGCGGATTGCTGGGTGACGATGAAGCCGGGCGCGACCGCGTTCACCCTTATGCCGTCCCCCGCCCAGGCGATGGCCAGCGACTTGGTCAGCTGCACCACGGCGGCCTTCGAGGCCCCGTAGGCCGGGTTCCTCGGGCTGCCGAACATCGCATACATCGAGGCGATGTTGATCAGTGCGCCCTTCGCGGCCTTGAGCTGCCCGTGGAAAGCCTCGGCCATGCGGAAAGTGCCGTGCAGGTTCACGTTCACCACATGGGCGAAGAACTCGGGCGCCATCTCCTCGCCCCGCGCGGTGATCGCGGCGCAGTTGACCAGCACGTCCAGCCTGTCTCGCCGCGCGGCGAAATCCTTCACCGCCGCGCCGTCGGTCACGTCAAGCTGCGTATAGCCGAAGCGCGCCGCATCCTCCGGCGCGGGCTCCGGCTCGGCCCCGGTGATTTCCACCCGCGCGCCTGCCTCCTGGAAGGCGCGCGCAATAGCCGCCCCGATCCCGGCACGGCTGGCGCCGACCACTACGACCTCGGCCCCGGAAAAATCGAACCGGCTGTGCATCATGACGTCCTCCCCCGGCCATCCTTGGCCAAGATGCGAGTCGATGCAACGAAATTTTCATTTTTATGATTTTGATTGATATCAACCGTGCCGAGCCTGCGCCCCAGCCCGACGATCATCGCCTGCGCCACCACCATCGCGGGCACCTGACTGCGGAAATGGCCCAGCCGGGCCTCGTTGACGTAAAGCACATGGCTTGCCAGCCCGGCGACTGGGCTCAGCGCGTTGTCGGTGATCGCCAGCACCCGGTTGCCCTTCGCGGCGGCCAGCTTCACTACTTCCACCGTCTCGGGCGTGTAATCGTCGAAGGTCATCGCCAGCAGCGTGTCCCCCGGCCCCATTGCCCCGACCTGCATCCCCCGCATGGCGCCGAGGTTGTCGATCAGCTGCGCCCGCCGGCCGAGGCTGCCCAGCCCGTAGACCGTATAGGCGCCAAGGCCGAAGGCCCCCCGCGCGGCGGCGACATGGACGACCTCGGTCCCCGCCAGCACCTCGACGCAGGCCTCCAGCTGGTCGCGGTCCAAAGCCTCCTCGATCCGCAAGAGCGATTGCACCGCGGCCTGGACGAAACTTCCGAACACCACCCCCGGCTGGTCCAGATCGCGGTCTCCCGCGCCCGAGACGCGCTCGGCATAGGGCAGACGGGGGCCGAGCAGCCGTTCGCGGAACACCAGTTGCAGGTCGGAAAAGCCCTGGAACCCCAGCTCCTTGGCAAAGCGGGTGATGGTGGCAGGCGGCACGGCGGCAAGCTCTGCCAGATGCACAAGGGTCGAGACCGCCACTTCCTCGGGATGGTTCAGGAAGAACTGCGCCACTTGCGACAACCGCTTCGACAGCCGGTCCGACCGGGCCACCAGCGCTGCCCGCAGGGCCTCGAAATCGCGCGGGGCGGAAGGCTGCGGCATGGCTCAGATCGCCCCCGTCACTTTCTGCTCGAAGTCGATCACCGCCCCGCTCATCGGATCAGAGGCCTCCGACAGAAGGAAGGCCACCAGCCGGGCGCATTCCTCGGCCGTCACCAGCCGCCCCAGGGGCAGCGCGGCAGCGGCGTCCTGCTGCCAGTCCTCGCCCTTCCCCAGCGTTTCGGCCTGCATCCGCCGTTCGCCCTCGGTCGCGACCCAGCCGAGGTTGATGCCGTTCACCCGGATGCGGTCGGCCATATGGGCATGGGCCGCGTTCTTCGTCAGCGTCTGCATCGCGCCCTTGGTGCTGGCATAGATCGCCAGTTCGGGCACGCCGCAATGGGCGTTCATCGACAGGATGTTGACGATGGCGCCCCCCGTCGCGCGGCGCTTCATGTCGGCAATGGCCGCCTGCATCAGCAGGAACCCGGCCCGGGCGTTGATGGCGAAAAGCTGGTCCCAGAGCGCGGCGGTGCCGGTCTCGAACGATCCGCGCGTGGTCAGACCGGCCGCGTTCACCAGCCCGTCGATGCGACCGAACCGGTCGAGGGCGGCCCCCGCGATGGCGGAGGGCACCGCAAGATCGGCGAGATCCGCCACCACCGTCTCGACCGGGGTCGCGGGCGACAGCTCTGCGGAGATGCGCGCAAGGCCGGCTTCGTCGCGGTCGGTCAGCACCAGCCCGCCGGTGCCTTCCGCCGACAGGCAACGGGCTGCAGCGGCACCGATGCCGCTGGCCGCCCCCGTGACGATCACCACCCGACCCCCGAGTTGAAGATCCATTCCCACTCCCCCCGGGACTTCGCTTTGGCGCATCGTGACCTGTGGTTCGCATTCAGGGAAGCCCCCGCGTGCAACCCGGCAGGAACAATCGCGCGGTGCCCCCGGTTTGGAGGGAGACATCCGTCCCATGTGCAAAGGACGATCCCATGGACCAGTCCCGCCGGACCTATCTCGCCTGGCTGCGCGATGCCCATGCGATGGAGGGGGAGGGGCTGACAATGATGCAGGCGATGCTGCCGCATCTCGAGCATTACCCCCAACTGCGCGCCCGGATCGAAAGCCACCTCACCGAGACCAAGGAACAGCGTTCGGCGCTGGCAGGTCTGCTGGCCCGGCACGGGTCCGACGCTTCGGTCATGAAGGACACGCTGGGCAAGGCGATGGCCGTCGCGCAGTCTGTGTCGGGCATGTTCGCCAGCGACGAGGTGGTGAAGGGCATGCTGGCCAGCTACACATTCGAGCAGATGGAAATCGCCGCCTACCGGGTCCTGATCACGGTGGCAGAGCAGATGGGCGACCGCGCGGGGATCGAGGTCTTCACGCTCTGCCTGGAGCAGGAGGAGGCGATGGCCGGATGGCTGGCCGGGCATTCCGCCGAAATCACCCGCTTTTTCCTGAGCCGGGCGGAACTGGACGCAACGTCCGCCCGCTGAGGCCCCCGCGCCACCGAAAAAGGCCGCGCCCGTATGGCGCGGCCTTTCTTCTTTCAGACGGGAGAGGTCAAGGCGTGGTCGTGGTGCCGCCCGTTGCGGGAGCCGTCGTCGTCGGCTCGGTCGGGGCGGTTTCGTCCGTGGTGGTGCCGGTGCCCGTGCCGGTATCGGTGCCCGTCGTGGTGTCCGTCGTCGTCCCGCCGGTGCCGGTCGTGGTGCCGTCGGTGGCGGGGGCGGTGCCGGTGGTGGCCGGTGCGGTGGTCGTCGGTTGTGTCGGGGTCTGCTCGATCACGCTGGTCGACCTGTCCATGCTGAAGACGATGGCGGCGATGATCACCGCAGCGAGAACGAGGAGGACGATCCACATGCTCGACTGCGAGTAGCGTCTTTCTTCCAGCCTGCGGCCATCCGTGCGAGGAGGCGTTGTCCTTGGGGGTAGATCGGTCATGTCTCATTCCTTTCTGTCGCAAGGGACGTCTGGACCCTTCAACCGGCCAGCGCGCGGTTTGTTCCAGCGCGCTACAGCATCGGCGCCCCGCCGGTGACGGCGATGGTCGCGCCCGAGACATAGCTCGACATCGGCTCGGCCAGCATCACATAGGCCGAGGCGAGTTCCACCGGCTGGGCCGGGCGCTTCATCGGACTGTCCTGGCCGAATTTCGCGACCTTCTCGCCGGACATGCTGGAGGGGATCAGCGGCGTCCAGACCGGCCCCGGGGCGACGCAGTTCACCCGGATGCCGCGCTCGGCCAGAAGCTGCGCCAGGCCCGAGGTGAAGTTCTGGATCGCGCCCTTCGTCGTGGCATAGGCCAGAAGCGTGGGGTTTGGCTTGTCGGCGTTGATCGAAGCGGTGTTGATGATCGAACTGCCCGCTTCCATATGCGGCACGGCGGCCTGCGACAGGTGGAAGACCGCGTCGATGTTGACGGCGAAGGTCTTGTCCCATTCCTCGCCCGTCAGATCCTCGAAGCTTTCGCAGACCGTCTGGTGCGCGGCGTTGTTCACCAGGATATCGATCCGGCCCCAGGTCTTGACCACCTCCTGCACCACCCGGCGGCATTCGTCGGGGTCGGACAGGTCGGCCGGAATCTTCACGCAGCTCTGGCCCTCATCCTCGATCAGGTTTGCGGTGTCGGCGGCGTCGCCGGTCTCGTTCAGGAAGCACAGCGCGATATCGGCCCCCTCACGGGCGAAGGCGATGGCCACGGCACGGCCGATCCCGCTGTCAGCCCCGGTGATCAGCGCCACGCGGCCTTGCAACCGCCCTGCGCCGACCCAGGTCGTCTCGCCATGGTCGGGTCGCGGCTGCATCGGCACGAAGCTGCCGGGCGGGTCCTGCGTCTGTTCCGGGAAGGGGGGCTTCGGATAGTCGCTCATGGCCTGGGCTCCTTCTCGCGTTCCTCGGGACTGCCGCCCGGCTGCTTGCGGTTGCTGTCGGGGCGGGCGTCCGGGTCCTGCCGGTAATGCCCCGCAGGGTCGATCTGCTGCTGGCGCTGGTCGATGACGTTCGGGCCAGGCCGCCGCAGCCGTTCGTTTGAAGGGGGCGGGGTATCGGGTGTGTCGGGCATCGGGGTCCTCCTTCCGAAAACAGGCGGCCCCGCTGGGGGAGCGGGACCGCCCACCGACCGCGCCCGGTGAAAGGGCGTCCAGGCGCGGTCGGGGTTCAGGCCGCTTGCAGCGCGGTCTGATTGACCGAGCCGTCCGCGATCTGGGTCAGCGCCTCGTCGGTCATGCTTTCTTCCTTCAGCGTCTGTTCCAGAAGCTTCACGGCCTCCTTCAGGCCCATGACCTGCGCCCAGCGGCAGAGCGTGCCGTAGCGGGCGATCTCGTAATGCTCGACCGCCTGGGCCGCAGCGACCAGGCTCGCATCAAGCGCGGGGCTGCCCGCGAAGGCCTGCAGCGCCTCTTCGCCTTCCTCGATGATCCCGTCGATGGCCGGGCAGGTCTTGCCGCGTGTCGGCTTGCCGATCAGGTCGAACACCTGCTGCAGCCGCTCGACATGGCCCTGGGTCTCTTCCTCGTGCTTCTCGAAAGCCGCGCGCAGTTCCGAGGACTGCGCCCCGCGCGCCATCTTCGGCAGCGCCCGCAGAATCTTCCGCTCGGCGTAATAGATGTCCTTCAGCTGCTCATGGAACAGCACTTCAAGATTCTTGGTCTTCATCTTCGTCTCCTGATTTGCGGATGGGCCTCGCTGCCACCAACCTGCCGTGCGGGGGAAAAGTTCCAGGGCGTCAGACCTCTTCGCCAAGGGCGGTCTGCAGAAGCTTGCGGCCCCGGCTGATCCGGCTCTTGATCGTGCCAATGTCCACCTGCAGGATTTCCGATGCGGACTGGTAGCTTTCGCCCGTGACCAGCACCAGCACCACGGCTTCGCGGTAGGCTTGCGGCAGGCCCATCAGCGCCGCCTCGACCTCGCGGCCGCGCATGTGCCAGTACTGGCTGTCCGGCGTCGAGGGGGTGTCGGAGACGCAGTTCTCGGCCCCCGGCTGCTCGCGCACCAGCTTGACCCGGTTGTTGTAGAAGCAGTTGCGCATGATGGTGAAAAGCCAGGCCCGCATGTTGGTGCCCGCGGTGTAAGAGGCGGCGCTGGCGATCGCCCGGACCAGGGTGTCCTGCACCAGATCGTCCGCGTCGCCGTAGCGCCCCGTCAGCGACCGGGCGAACAGGCGCAGGGCGGGGATATGGCTCAGCACGTCGTCGGACATGACACCTCTCTCCATCGGACAGGGGTCAATGCCCGCCTGCGAAAGCGGTTCCGACGCAATTTCCCCATGTCGGCCCCTTGGCGGCATTCAGCCGAAATCCGGCCCGGCGCGGGGAACCGGGCGGCGCGGATCGGGGTTCCAGGGGGTAGCGCATCGACAGGAGGTCGGCGAATGGCGCCACGGGCAAGCTGGAAGGGCCGGATGCGCCTGGGCGAGATCGCCTTCGGGGTGAAGCTTTACACCGCCGCCACGACATCGGACCGGATCGCCCTGCACATGATCAACCGCCGCACCGGCAACCGGCTGCGCAACGAGCTGGTCGACGCCGGGACCGGCAAGCCGGTGGCCGACGGGGACGAGGTCATGGGCTATGAGATCGACAGCGGCGACTATGTGCTTCTGGAAGCCGAGGAGATCGCCGCCGCGGTGCCCGACTCGGACAAGACCCTGTCCATCGAAAGCTTTCTGCCCTGCGCCGATATCGACACGCTCTACTTCGACCGGCCCTACTACCTTGCCCCCGCCGACCCCGCCTCGGTCGAGGCCTTCGCGGTGCTGCGCGACGGGATGGAGCGCAAGAAGGTCGCGGCGCTGGCGCGGACGGTGCTCTTTCGCCGCCTGCGCACGCTTCTGATCCGGCCCGAAGGCGCCGGGTTCATCGCCAATACGCTGAATTTCGACTACGAGGTCCGCTCGGCCGAGAGGGCCTTCACCGATATCCCGAAGATCGAGATCAAGGGAGAGATGCTGGATCTCGCCGAGCATATCATCGACACCAAGCTGGGCGATTTCGACCCTCAGGCCTTCGACGACCGCTACGATGCCGCCCTGGCCGAACTGGTGAAGGCCAAGCTGGAAGGTCGCCCGCCGCCGCGCCGGAAAGAGGCACCGCGCGAAAAGGTGGTAGACCTGATGGCGGCGCTGCGGGAAAGCGCGAAGGCGGCGAAGGGGCGCAAGCCTGCGGCGAAGGTGCCGAAGCGGAAGGCGGGCTGAGATGGTTCTGGAAACCTACCAGTCGATGCGTGACTTCGACGCGACGCCCGAGCCCAAGGGCCGCAAGCGCAAGTCGGCGGGCGAGCCGGTCTTCGTCATCCAGAAGCACGATGCGACGCGGCTGCACTATGACTTGCGGCTGGAGATGGACGGGGTGTTGAAAAGCTGGGCGGTGACGCGCGGGCCCAGCCTGGTGCCGGGCGAAAAGCGGCTTGCGGTCCACGTCGAGGATCACCCGATGGACTACGGCAGCTTCGAGGGCACGATCCCCGCGGGCCAATATGGCGCGGGCACGGTGATCGTCTGGGACCGCGGCACCTGGGTGCCGGTCTTCGACGCCGCGAAGGGTTATGCCAAGGGCCATCTGGAATTCGAGCTGAAGGGCGAAAAGCTGACGGGCCGCTGGCATCTGATCCGGATGCGCGGCAAGCCCCGTGAAAAGCGCGAGAACTGGCTTTTGATCAAGGGCGAGGATGCCAGCGCGCGCGACGAAAGCGCTCCCGACATTCTGGTGGAACGCCCGGAGTCGGTGAAGACCGGACGGCTGATCGAGCAGGTCGCGGGCAAGCCCGCCCCCCGGCCCCGCGCCCGCAAGGCCTCGCCGAAACCCGCCGCCGACATGCCGGAATTCCTGCCGCCGATGCTGGCCACGCTGGTCAAGGCAACCCCCGGCGACGACCGCTGGCTGCACGAGATCAAGTTCGACGGCTACCGCATCCAGGCGCATCTGCAGGATGGCAAGGTCCGGCTCTTCACCCGCTCGGGCCGCGACTGGACCGAACGGTTCGGCGAAACGCTCGCCCAGGCGCTCGCCGCGCTCACCGCCGAACAGGCGATTCTGGACGGAGAAGTGGTGGTAGAGGTGGCGGGGCGATCCTCCGATTTCTCTGCGCTGCAGTACGACCTTTCCGAGGGGCGCAGCGACCGGATGCTCTATTATGTCTTCGACCTGCTCCACCTGAATGGCCGCGACCTGACCCCGCTGCCGCTGGTCGAACGCAAGCGCCTGCTCGCCACGCTGGTTGCCAAGGCCGCCGACCCGATCCGGCTCAGCGAGCATCTGGACGACCGGGGCGAGATCGTGTTGCGCCACGCCTGCCGGATGGGGCTGGAGGGGGTCGTCTCGAAACTGCGCGACAGCCCTTATCGGGCGGGGCGGGGGCAGGCTTGGGTCAAGTCGAAATGCTCGGCCCGGCAGGAGTTCGTGATCGGTGGCTTCGTGCCCTCGACCGTGTCGCCGCGCGCCATCGGCTCGCTGGTGATGAGCGTGTTCCGGGACGGCAAGCTGCATCCTGTCGGTCGGGTCGGCACCGGATTCTCCGCCGCTGTGGCGGAAGGGCTGATGACCCGGCTGACAGCTCTGGAAACCGTGGAGTCGCCGTTCGACCCTCCGCTCAAGGGCATCGAGAAACGCGGGGTCCGCTACGTCCGGCCCGAGCTGGTGGCCGAGGTGGATTTCCGGGCCTGGACCGCCGATGGCAACCTGCGCCACGCCGCTTTCCGGGGTCTGCGCGAAGACAAGGAGGCTGGTGAGGTGACAGGCGAAGGGCTGCCCTCACCTGCCGCGCCAGAGCCAGAGGGTGCGAAGCCTGCGCCGCCCCCCGCCGCCGCCCCGGTCCGCCGGATCAAGCTGACGCATCCGGATCGTGTCTACTGGCCCGAGGAGGGGATCACCAAGGCCGACCTCGCTGATTACTACACCGAGGTCTGGTCCTGGATCGCCCCGCATGTCACCGGCCGCCCGCTGGCGCTCTTGCGCTGCCCCGATGGCATCGGCGGGCAGCAGTTCTTCCAGAAGCACGAATGGAAGGGGATGAACGCCGCCATCCTGCGGGTGCAGGACCCCGCGGAACCGAAGGACGCACCGTCGCTGGCCATTGCGAACCTCGACGGCCTTGTCGCGCTGGCCCAGTCGGCGGCGCTGGAAATCCACCCCTGGGGCAGCACGCTGAAGGATTGGGAACGCCCGGATCGCATCGTGATCGACCTCGACCCCGGCGAGGGGTTGGACTGGGCGGACCTGGTGGCAGCGGCGCAGGACGTCCGGCAACGGCTGGAAGCGGTTGGGCTTGCGGCCTTTGCCAAGACCTCGGGCGGCAAGGGATTGCATGTCGTGGCGCCGCTGCAGCCCAAGGCTGACTGGCCCGCCGTCAAGACCTTCTGCCGCGATTTTGCCCAGACGATGGCCTCGGATGACCCATCCCGCTATGTCGCGACGATCACCAAATCGAAGCGGCAGGGGAAAATCCTGGTCGACTATCTGCGCAACCAGCGCGGGGCGACGGCGGTGGCGGCCTATTCCACCCGCGCCCGGCCCGGCGCGCAGGTCTCAGCGCCCCTGACCTGGGACGAGTTGGCCGCCGGGGCGCGACCCGCGGATTTCACGGTCAAGACCATGCCCGCCCGCCTTCAATCGCTGCGCCTCGACCCTTGGGAGGACTTCGCCGCATCCGCCCGCCCCCTGCCCGCCTAGCGCTTGCGGGACGGGGCCCTTTCGGCGGCGATGCTGCGTTTCAGGGCGTCGATGATGCTGACCACCTTGCCGCTGTCCTCCGTCTCCTCCGGCTTGGCCTTGGCCGCCCGCTTCTTGCCCTTCCGCTTGGATTCTATGATCTCCAGCAGCCGGTCCTGCACCGGGTCCTCGACAAGGCGGGGATCCCAGCCGGCGGTGCGGCTGTCGATCAGCCGGCTGACCAGCTTCAAGGCCTCGCCGTCGGGCTTCGACCCGTCCGCCCCGGCAAAATATTCCGCTTCGTCCCGCACCTCGTCGCCGTAGCGCAGGGTCCACAGGATGATCCCCTTGCCGCGCGGCAACAGCATCACCGCCCGCTCGCGCCGGTAGAGGACCAGCCGGGCGATGCCGACGGTGGAGGTCGCGCGCATCGCCTCGCGGATGACCGAGAAGGCCTCCTCGGCCACCTTGTCGTCGGGAACCAGGAAATGCGGGCGGTCGTACCAGATCCAGCCGATGCGGTCCGAGGGGACGAATTCCTGGATGTCGATGGTGCGGGTGCTTTCCAGGGCGACCGCATCCAGCTCCTCTTCCTCGAGGATCACATGATCCGCCTCACCCCGCGGATAGCCGCGCGCCTGGTCTTCGTCGGCCACCCGCTTTCCGGTCACGGCATCGACATATTGGCGGTGCACCCGGTTGCCGGTCCGGCGGTTCAGGGTGTGGAAGCGCAGCCGACCGCTGTCGCTGGTGGCGGGCTGCATCGCCACCGGGCAGGTGACGAGTGAAAGCTTCAGATAGCCCTTCCAGAACCCGCCTGCGGGCATCGCGTCCTCCATTCCAGTCCCGGTCAACCCGGGCGGGGGGTGGCGGTTCCCCGGGAACAATGCCGCGAAGTGCCGGTTGTCCCGGTCCAGCCAGCTGAAACGAGGAGAAGAGCGATGGCGAACCAGAACCAGCAGAATCCGCAGCAAGGGCAACAGGGCCAGAAGGGCCAGGATAACAATCAGGGCGGGCAAAAGCAGCAGGGCCAGGGCGGCCAGCAGGACCAGCACAAGGGCCAGCAGGACCGCGACCAGAAAGGCCAGCAGCAGCGCTGAAGCTTCGTGGTGCCCGCGCGCGGGCACCATGACGGTTGCAGGAAAATCAATGGGTTGACTGTGCGTGTTAGGACTTTGTCAACCACTTGATCCGCCAAAGAAATAGCGAAGCCCGGCCGTTTTGGCCGGGCTTTTTCATGGCCGCGCGGGTTCCCCTCGTTTAAGGGGCAGGGGTCGTCGGCGCAGGTGTCTCGGGCGGGTTGGTCGCGTCGATGGGCCGGGTGTCCGGCGCGTCGGCGCCGGGCGAGGCGCCCTGTGAGGCTTCCTCGAATTGCCAGTAGACGATCAGGCCGACGCCGAAGATCGCGACCAGCGCCATCCCGACCAGCGGCACAATATGCTGGCGCTTCTGGGTTTCGAGATTCGTCTTGGGGGCGGACATCGCATGTCTCCTGCACGGGGTACCCGGGACAACCACAGGGCGGGGAAAACGTTCCCGACCGGTCCACGGCTGCGCAGCAGTCTGACGGCGTTCCCCGCCATCCCTCCCCATGAAGGCGAGTCGAGAGGTCCAGTCCGAAGGCGGAGGGCAGTTGACCGACGTAAGACTGGTCGCCGCCCCCATTCCCATCACGCCCAGGGCGGTGGGCGCTTGTCCAGAAAGGCGCGGATACCCTGGATCGCCTCCGGCCCTTCCCAGGCATCGGCGAGGCGGCGGATGCTGTCGTCGATCACCGCGTCGTCGATCCGGGGGCCGAGCGCGCGCGCCAGCGCCTTGGCCTGCGCTACGGCGAGAGGCGCGCAGGAGAGGTAGGGGGCGACCTCGGCCTCGATGGCGGCGTCGAGCCCGGCGTCAGGCACGACGCGGGCGACGAGGCCCAGCGTCTCTGCCTCTCCGGCCTCGAAGACACGCGCGGACATGAAGACGCGGCGCGCCCGGCCCTCGCCCATCCGGGCCAGCACATAGGGGCCGATCGTGGCAGGGATGATCCCCAGCCGGGTTTCGGAAAAGCAGAAGCGGGTGCCCGGCGCGGCGACCGCCACATCGCAGACGCAGGCCAGGCCGATTCCGCCGCCGAAGGCCCCGCCGTGCAGCCGCCCGACCAGCGGCTTCGGCAGCTCGTTCAGCGCCCGCAGCATCTCGGCCAGCTTCCGCGCCTCGCGCAGGCGCTGGGGGCGGTCGGCGTCGATCTGCGCGGCCATCCAGTCGAGATCGCCCCCGGCACAGAAGACCGGCCCCGCCCCGGCAAGGACGACGACGCGGATGGACGGATTGCTGCCAAGCGCATGGGCCGCTTCGGTCAACTCGGAAATCATCTGCGGCGACAGGACATTGCGCCGGTCGGGCGCGTTAAGCGTCAGATAGGCCACCCCGCGCGGGTCGGTGCGGAGGCTGAGCGTATGCCAGGTCATTCTGGGCTCCTCAGGCTTTGCGCGAAGCGGGCGGCCTGGGCCAGCCGGTCGAGGTCCAGCCCGGTGGCGAAGCCCTTGGCGTGCAGGAAGGCGGCAACGGCTTCTGTCGCGACATTGCCTTTGGCACCCGGGGCGTAGGGGCAGCCGCCAAGGCCGCCAACCGAGCCGTCGAAGCAGCGCAGGCCCCGGTCGAGGCTGACCGCGATATTGTCCAGCGCCCTGCCGCCGGTGTCGTGGTAATGCCCGGCCAGCCGGTCGGCGGGAAGCACGGCGAGCACGGAGTCGAGCATCCTGCCGATGCTGTCCGGTGTCCCCGCGCCTATGGTGTCGCCAAGGCTGATCTGGTGGCAACCCATCCGACCGAGGGCTTGGGCGACCTTGGCAACCGCATCCGGTGCCACCGGACCTTCATAGGGGCAATCGGTGACGCAGGAGACATAGCCGCGCACGCTGATCCCCTCCGCTTTGGCGCGCTCCAGCACGGGGCGGAAGCGGTCCAGGCTTTCGGCGATGGAGCAGTTGATGTTCTTCTGCGAGAAGCTTTCCGAGGCGGAGGCGAAGACGGCGACCTCGTCGGCGCGGGCCTGAAGCGCGCGCTCGAACCCTTGCAGGTTCGGGGTGAGGGCGGCGTAGCTGGTGCCGGGGCGCCGGGTGATGCCATCCATCACCTTCTCGGCATCGGCCATCTGCGGCACCCATTTCGGGCTGACGAAGCTCGTCACCTCGATATGGGTGAAGCCGCAGGCGGAAAGCCGGTCGACAAGGCGGATCTTGTCGGCGGTAGGCACCTGCCGGGCCTCGTTCTGCAACCCGTCGCGGGGCGAGACCTCGAAAAGGGTCACGGTCTCAGCCATCGGCAGCCTCCAGCCGGATCAGGAGCACCCCGTCGCTGACCTGATCGCCCTCGGCCACCAGAACCTCGCCGATACAGCCGTCGCGCGGGGCGGTCAGGACATGCTCCATCTTCATCGCTTCGAGGACGACGAGAGGGTCGCCCTTGGCCACGGTCGCGCCCGCCTGCGTGCAAAGCTTGGCGACAAGGCCGGGCATCGGCGCCAGCACAGCGTCGCCGGTAGGCTCGGGTCCGGTTTCGCCCTGCGGCAGGACCGGGCGGAAGCCGTGCGATGCGCCGTCGAGGAAGACAGTGATCGTCCCGGCAGCCTGTGCGAGACCGGCGCTGCGGATCAGCCCGTCGCTCTCGAAGCGGATGTCGCGGTCGCGGGGATCGAGGAGCGTGAGGATGGTCGCCTTTGCCCCGTCCGCCACCCGGAACCGGCGCTGGCCGAGGAGTTCGACCCTCAGTGCATGGGGTTCGCCCCGGTGATCGAGGGTGATGAAACTCTCGGCGTTCGACCAGCCGCGCCAGCCGCTGAGTGCGTCCCACGGATCGGTGCCGGTGGGCGGGGCCAGAAGGTTCAGCGCGGCGAGGGCGGCCAGCGCCGGGGCCTCGGGCGTGAGCGGGGGACGGGCGGTCAGCTGCCCGAGGTCGCGGGCGATGAGGCCGGTGTCGACCTTGCCGGACCGCACATCGGGGTGGCGGGTCAGCGCGGCGAGGAAGGCGAGGTTTGTGGTCGAGCCCGCTATGCGGGTGGCGTCGAGGCTTTGGCCAAGGAGCGCCAGCGCGGCGCTGCGGTCGGGGGCGTGGGCGATGAGCTTGGCGATCATCGGGTCATACCAGGGGGTGATCTCGTCGCCCGCGCGGACCCCGGCGTCCACCCGCACCGGGCCACGCTGGAAGGCGGTCGCTGGGGGAAAGGCGAGATGGGTCAGGGTGCCCGTCGCGGGCAGGAAGCTGCGCTCGGCATCCTCGGCATAAAGCCGGGCCTCGATGGCGTGGCCGTCGATGCGCAGGTCATCCTGCGCGAAGGGCAGGGGCTCGCCCGCCGCGACCCGCAGTTGCAATTCCACGAAATCGAGGCCGGTGATCGCCTCGGAGACCGGATGTTCGACCTGCAGGCGGGTGTTCATCTCCATGAACCAGAAGCCGTCCTCGCGGAGGGGGCCGGAGCCGTCGGCGATGAATTCCACGGTCCCCGCGCCCCGGTAGCCGATGCTGCGGGCGGCCTGGATCGCGGCGGCGGTCATCGCAGCGCGGACGGGCTCTGTCATGCCGGGGGCGGGGGCCTCTTCGATGACCTTCTGGTGGCGGCGTTGCAGTGAGCAGTCGCGTTCGTAGAGATGGAGGGTGGTGCCATGCGCGTCGGCGAAGACCTGCACCTCGATATGGCGGGGCGAGGCGATGTATTTCTCGACCAGGCAGGCGGGGTCGCCGAAACTGGCCTGCGCCTCACGCGCGGCACTGTCCAGCGCGGCGGGGAAGGCGGCGGGATCCTCGACCAGGCGCATCCCCTTGCCGCCGCCACCCGCGCGGGCCTTGATCAGGACGGGGTAGCCGATTGTTTGTGCTTCGCTGGCGAGACGGGCGGGGTCCTGGTCCTCCCCGTGGTAGCCGGGGACGACGGGGACGCCCGCGCCCTCCATCAGCCGCTTGGCCGCGTCCTTCAGGCCCATGGCGCGGATGGCGCTGGCGGGGGGACCGATGAAGACAAGACCAGCGGCTTCGACGGCTTCGACGAACCCGGGGTTTTCTGACAGGAAGCCGTAGCCGGGATGGATCGCCTGCGCGCCGGTGCGGAGGGCGGCTGCGATGATCGCCGGACCGTTGAGGTAGCTTTCGGCCACCGGGGCGGGGCCGATGCGGACGGCTTCGTCGGCGAGGGTGACATGCAGCGCCTGCGCATCGGCGTCGGAATGAACGGCGACGGTGGCGATGCCCATCCGGCGGGCGGTGGCGATGACGCGGGCGGCGATTTCCCCACGGTTGGCGATCAGGATCTTGGCGAACATCGGGTCACATCCGGAAGAGGCCGAAGCGGGTGGGCGGGATCGGGGCGTTCAGCGTGGCGGACAGCGACAGCGCCAGCACCTCGCGGCTTTTCCGGGGGTCGATGATCCCGTCGTCCCACAGCCGGGCGGAGGCGTAGAGCGGGTGCGACTGGCGGTCGAACATCTCGATCGTGGGGCGCTTGAACGCGGCCTCCTCCTCGGGCGACCAGCTGCCGCCCTTGCGCTCCAGCGCCTCGCGGCGAACGGTGGCAAGGACACCCGCAGCCTGCTCGCCGCCCATGACCGAGATGCGGCTCATCGGCCAGGTCCACAGGAACCGGGGGCCGTAGGCGCGGCCGGCCATCCCGTAATTGCCTGCGCCGAAGGAGCCGCCGACGATCAGGGTGATCTTGGGCACCTGCGTCGTGGCGACGGCGGTCACCAGCTTGGCGCCGTCCTTGGCGATGCCCCGGTTCTCGGCGGTCTTGCCCACCATGAAGCCCGAGATGTTCTGCAGGAACACCAGCGGGATGCCGCGTTGCGAACACAGCTCGACGAAATGCGCGGCCTTCAGTGCGCTTTCCGAGAAGATGACTCCGTTGTTGCCGATGATCCCGACGGGGATGCCCATCACATGCGCAAAGCCGCAGGCGATGGTCGCGCCGTAGCGCGGCTTGAACTCGTCGAAGCGCGAGCCGTCGACAAGGCGGGCGATGACCTCGCGGATGTCGTAGGGGGTCTTCGTCTCGGGTGGGACGATGCCGAGCAGCTCTTCGGGGTCATATGCCGGGGGTTCGGGCGATTGCAGCACGACAGGCGCGGACTTGCGGCAGTTCAGACTTGCCACCGCCCGGCGGGCCAGCAGCAGGGCATGGGCATCATCCTCGGCCAGAAGGTCCGCCACGCCCGAAAGCCGGGTGTGCACGTCGCCACCCCCCAGCTCCTCGGCGCTGACCACCTCTCCCGTCGCGGCGCGGACCAGCGGCGGACCGGCGAGGAAGATCGTGCCCTGGTCCTTCACGATGATGGTCACGTCCGACATTGCGGGCACATAGGCCCCCCCGGCGGTGCAGGAGCCCATGACAATGGCGATCTGGGCGATGCCCGCGGCGGACATGTTGGCCTGGTTGAAGAAGATGCGCCCGAAATGGTCGCGGTCGGGGAAGACCTCATCCTGGTTCGGCAGGTTCGCCCCGCCGGAATCGACCAGATAGACGCAGGGCAGCCGGTTCTCGGCGGCGATCTCCTGCGCGCGGAGGTGCTTCTTGACCGTCATCGGGAAATAGGTGCCGCCCTTCACCGTGGCGTCGTTGCAGACGACCATAACCTCCTGCCCCTCGACCCGCCCGATCCCGGCGATCAGCCCGGCCGAGGGGCTGGCCCCGTCGTACATGCCTTCAGCGGCAAAAAGGCCGATCTCCAGGAAGGGCGATCCGGGGTCAAGCAGCCGGTCGATCCGCTCGCGAGGGAGAAGCTTGCCCCGGCTCTGGTGCAACGCCTGCGCCTTGTCCCCGCCGCCGGACAAGGCGAGGCCCGCCGCGGCCCGGACGGCGTCCAGCGCGGCAAGGTTGGCGGCACGGTTGGCGCGGAAGCCGTCGCTGCGGGGGGAAACGGCGGAGGTCAGTTGCATCGCTCAGTACCCTTGACGGTATCACTTTCTGATACTATTTTTGAACTATGCATGCAGAAGAAGCTGCAAGGTCCGCGACCGCCCTCGGAAAGACCTATGTTGTCGTCGAAAAATGCCCGCGTTCTGGAAGCGATCTTTGCCAACCCGGTTCGCGCCGACATTCGCCGGGCCGACATCGAAGCCCTGCTCCGCGCGCTCGGCGCGGAGATCACCCAGGGGTCCGGTTCCCGGGTACAAATATCGCTGAATGGCCGCCGGATGGTGTTCCACGAACCCCATCCGCAGCCAACCATCGTGAAGGATGCGGTGCGCTCGGTGCGCCGGTTCCTTCTGGAGGCAGGAATAAGCCCATGAAACCCTACAAAGGCTATAGCGCGACAGTCTCTTTCGACGAAGATGCCCTGCTGTTTCACGGCGAGGTTCTGGGTATCCGGGACGTGATCACCTTTCAGGCCCGCACCGCCGAAGAGTTGCCGAAGGCGTTCCATGAAAGCGTTGACGACTATCTCGAATGGTGCGCGCAGGACGGAGCCGAACCTGAAAGGCCCTTTTCCGGCAGCCTTTCGCTGCGTGCCACACCCGAGCTTCATCGGCGCATGACGGACGCTGCGGCGCGCAACGCCAAATCGCTGAATCAATGGATGGTCGAGGCCTTGATGGAACGCGCAAACGAGGACCTGGGCGGCGTTCTGCGGATCGGCTGACATCACCCCATCGCCCCCATCATCTCGCGTCCGATCAGCATCCGGCGGATTTCGCTGGTGCCGGCGCCGATCTCCATCAGCTTGGCGTCGCGGAAAAGGCGGCTGACCGCGCTGTCGTTCAGGAACCCGGCGCCGCCCATCGCCTGCACCGACTGGTGCGCCACCTCCATCGCCATCTCCGAGGCATAGAGCACGCAGGCCGCCGCATCTGCCCTTGTGACCTGCCCCGGTCACAGGCGCGGGCGACGGCGTAGACATAGGCGCGGGCGGAGTTCAGCTTGGTATACATGTCGGCGATCTTGCCCTGCATCAGCTGGAATTGCCCGATCGACTGCCCGAACTGCTTGCGCGAGACCATGTAGGGCATGATCTCGTCCAGGCAGGCGGCCATGATGCCGGTGCCGATGCCCGACAGCACGACCCGTTCATAGTCGAGACCGGACATCAGGACGCGGACACCCTTGCCCTCGGCGCCCAGCACGTTTTCGGCGGGGACGGCGACGTTCTCGAAGATCAACTCGCCGGTGTTCGACCCGCGCATCCCCAGCTTGTCGAAATGCGGCGAGGTGCGGAAGCCGGGCATGGTCCGTTCGATCAGGAAGGCGGTGATGCCCTTCGACCCCGCGCCCGGGTCGGTCTTGGCGTAGACAACCAGCACATCGACGTCGGGGCCGTTGGTGATCCAGTATTTCGTGCCGTTCAGGATGTAGTGGTCGCCGCGCTTCTCGGCGCGCAGCGTCATCGACACCACATCCGACCCGGCCCCGGCCTCGGACATCGCTAGCGCGCCGACCTGCGTCCCGGCGACGAGGCCGGGGAGGTATTTCCGCTTCTGGTCGGGGGTGCCGTTCAGCGCGATCTGGTTGACGCAAAGATTGGAATGCGCGCCGTAGGAGAGCGAGACCGAGGCCGAGGCACGGGCGACCTCCTCCACCGCTACGGTATGGGCAAGGTAGCCGAGGCCGGTGCCGCCGAACTCCTCCGGCACGGTGATGCCGAGAAGGCCGAGGTCGCCCAGTTCCTTCCACAACTCGGGCGGGAAGGCGTTGGTCCGGTCGATGGCGGCGGCCATGGGCTTGACCCGATCTTGCGCCCAGCGGTGGACCATCTCGCGCAGGGCCTCGACGTCCGGGCCAAGATCGAAGCTCATGGATGCGAGAAACATGCCGGGTCCTATTCCGCCGCGAGGGCCATGGGGGTGGGATCCAGCGCGCCGAGGATTTCGTCGCGCCGCGCAATCTGTTTCGCGAAAGCCGCCTCCTTCACCGGACCATAGCCGCGAATCTGCGTCGGCAGGGACAGAAGTTCGCGGATCAGCGGCAGGGTTTCGGGGGTGAGGGTCTGCTCAGCCAGCGTGAGGTCGGCTTCGTAAAGCGCGATCAACTCGCGTTCCAGCTTGCGGTCGGCGCTGTGGCGGAACGGATCGGCCCAGGTGTTGCGCAGGGGTTTGAGGCTGGCGAGCAGGCGAAGGGCAGGGAAGATCCACGGGCCGAAGCTGCGCTTGCGGGGGCGGCCGTCCGGGGCTTTGCCGGGCAGGAAGGGCGGGGCGAGGTTGAGGGAAAGACGGTAGTCGCCCGCAAACTCCGTCTCCAGCCCCTCGCGGAAGGCGGGAAGGCTGTAGAGCCGGGCGACCTCGTATTCGTCCTTGGGGGCGAGGACGCGGGCATAGGCCTCGGCAACGGCGCGGAGGAGGGATTCGTCGGTGGACAGCCGGGCGATCCGGTCCAGCGCGACGCGGTAGCGGGCGGCGAGCGACTGGTTCTGGTAGGCCCGCAGATGGGCGGCGCGGGCCACGATCAGCGCGTCCAGGGTCAGCGGTTCGGGGGCTTGCGGCGGGTTGGCCAGCGCGGTGACAGCGGCGGGGTCGTGGGCGAGGCGGCGGCCCCAGTCGAAGGCCTCGGTATTGGCCGCGACCGCCACGCCGTTCAGGCGGATTGCTTCCAGGATGGAGGTTTTCGCCAGCGGCACCAGCCCGCTTTGCCAGGCATGGCCCAGCATCATCAGGTTCGCCCCGATCTCGTCTCCGGTCAGCGCCTTGGCCAGCGCCGAGAAGTCGTGGACATGCCGCGCGCGGGTGGCGGCGGTGACGCTGGCCGTGACCTGCGGCTGGCGGAAGTCGAAGTCGCGCTGGCGGATGAAGTCCGAGACCGGGGCGAGGTGGGTGTTCAGGACCACCGAGGTCCGGTCGGGGCTGCACAGGAGGATCGCCTCCTTCGACGCGGCCACCACCGGGTCGGCGGCGATTAGCAGGTCGGCGGAGCCAGCAGCGATGCGGGGAGCGGCGACGGGGCGGTCGGCGCGCGAGATGCGGACATGGCTCATCACCGCGCCGCCTTTCTGGGCGAGGCCTGCCATGTCCAGCACCATCGGGACCTTGCCCTCGACATGGGCCGCCATGCCGAGGATCGCGCTGATGGTCAGGACGCCGGTGCCGCCCACCCCGGCCAGCGCCAGGTTCCAGGCGCGATCAATTGGCGGCAGCGCGGGATCTGGGAGGGTGGCGATGTCCGCGCCCCTTTGCGCCTTGGCCTTGCGCAGGGTGGCGCCGTGGACGGAAACGAAGGAGGGGCAGAAGCCCTTGAGGCAGGAATAATCCTTGTTGCAGGCCGACTGGTTGATGCGCCGCTTGCGGCCGAGGTCGGTCTCCAGCGGCTCGACCGCGATGCAGTTCGACTGGACGGAACAGTCGCCGCAGCCCTCGCAGACGGCGGGGTTGATCCAGAGCCGCAGGTCGGGGTCCGCCGCCTCACCCCGCTTGCGGCGGCGGCGAAGTTCGGCGGCGCAGGTCTGCTCATAGACGATGACGGTGACGCCGGGCATCTGACGCAGGTCCAGCATCACCGCGTCGATCTCGTCGCGATGGCGGATTTCGGTGCCGGGGGCGAGGTCGGCGGGACGGTAGACCTCGGGCCGGTCGGACATCAGCACGATGCGGGCGACGCGCTCGTCATGGACCATATGGGTGATCTGCTCGGGCGTCAGTTCCCCGTCGATCGGCTGGCCGCCGGTCATCGCCACCGCATCGTTGACGAGGATCTTGTAGGTGATGCTGGCCCCCGCCGCGACCGACTGGCGGATGGCAAGGTGGCCGGAGTGGAAGAAGGTCCCGTCGCCAAGGTTGACGAAACGATGCGTCTCGTCGGTGAAATGGCGGATCGCGGTCCAGGGCACGCCCTCGGCGCCCATATGGGTGAAGGTCTCGGTCCGGCGGTCCATCCATTGCGCCATGAAGTGACAGCCGATCCCCGCCATCGCGGTCGAGCCTTCGGGCACGCGGGTCGAGGTGTTGTGCGGGCAGCCGGGGCAATAATGCGGCAGGCGCAGCACCGGCGGCACATGCGACGCGGCGCGGGCTTCGGCGGCGTGCAGATGCTCGGCGCGGGTGCGCAGGCGGTCGGCGAGGCCTTCGGGCAGGTCCAGGTGCATCAGCCGCTCGGCGATGGCCCCAGCGACGGTCGCCACGGTCAGCCCGGCGGAGAGGCTTAGGAAGGGGCGGTCCTCGGCATCGAACTTGCCGACGATCCGTGGCCGCACATCGGCGCGCCAGTTGAAAAGCTGCTCCTTGATCTGGTTCTCGATGATCTCGCGGCGTTCCTCGACGATCAGCACCTCCTCCAGCCCTTCGGAGAAATGCCGGATCCCCTCGGGCTCCAGCGGCCAGGGCATCCGCACCTTGTAGAGCCTGATCCCGATGGCTGCCTGTTCCTGTGGGCCAAGGCCCAGCTCGGCCAAAGCCTGCCGCACATCCTCATAGGCCTTGCCCGACGCCACGATGCCGAAACGGTCGTGCGGGTGGCTGGCGACCAGCCGGTCCACCCCGTTGGCGCGGGCGAAGGCGATGGCGGCATAGCCCTTGTGCTCCTGCAACCGGGCATCCTGCACCAGCGGCGGATCGGGCCAGCGCAAGGACAGCCCGCCAGGGGGCAGCTGGAAATCGGGGGGCGGGATGAACTGCCGCGCCTCCTGCCCAAGATCGACGACCGAGGAAATCTCCACCGTCTCGGAGATCACCTTGAAGCCCACCCAGCAGCCGGAGAAGCGCGACATGGCGATGCCCAGAAGCCCCATCTCCAGGAATTCATGCACCGAGGAGGGGTAGAGCATCGGCATCAGCGCCGAGATGAAGGCGTGGTCCGACTGATGCGGAATGGAACTGGACTTGCAGGTGTGGTCGTCGCCCGCAATCGCCAGCACGCCCCCCAGAGCCGCCGACCCCGCCGCGTTCGCGTGCTTGAACACGTCGCCGCAGCGATCCACCCCCGGCCCCTTGCCGTACCACAGGCCGACGACCCCGTCCTTCCGCGCGCCGGGGGAAAGCTGCACCTGCTGGCTGCCCCAGACGGCAGTGGCGGCAAGGTCCTCGTTCAGGCCGGGCTGGAACACCACACCGTGCCGGTCGAGATGCTTGCGGGCCTTCACCAACTGCTGGTCGTAGCCCCCAAGCGGCGAGCCGCGGTAGCCCGAGATGAAGCAGCCGGTGTTCAGCCCCGCCGCGCGGTCGCAACGCATCTGGGTCATCGGCAGGCGGACCAGCGCCTGCGTGCCGGTCAGATACACCGACCCGCTTTCCGCCGTGTATTTGTCGTCCAGCGTGATGGCCATGCCTGCTGCGCCTGTGATCCCCACAACGTTGCATCGTCAGCCTAGGACAGGTCGGCGGAAACAGGGTCGCCAATGCCCGCCGGATTGCCCGCCTGTCAGGAACAGTGTATCACAAATCGCAAGAATCTCGGTAACATGTTGCTGTGGAAGATGCTGCACCGCAAAATCATCGCGGAGGAGTCACATGGAGCTTGACGAACCCGACCGGCGCATCCTGCGCGCTCTTCAGGACCGGCCCGACCTGACCCTGCGCGAATTGGGCGAGGTGGCGGGCCTCAGCCATTCGCCCTGCTGGCGGCGGTTGCAGCGCTTGCAAGAGACGGGTGCGATCAGCCCGAAGCGCTTCGTCGTCGACCCCGAGGCTGTGGGGTTCGAGATCCTCGTCCTCTGCTTCGTCAAGATTTCGCACCACCAGCGCGACCGGCTGCGCGCCTTCGAGGAGGCGGTGGCGAAAGTGCCGGAGGTGATGCAGTGCTATTCCCTCAGCGGGGAATACGACTACGTTCTGCAGGTCATCGCCACCAGCGTCCGCCACTACGAGGCGACGGTGAAGAACGCCATCGTGGAACTGCCGAATGTCCAGTCGATCAACACCAGCTTCACGCTGAAACGGGTCAAGCACAGCCTGAACGTGCCGGTCTGAACGGTTCCGGCCTGATCAGTCGGGGTCCAGCCCGCCCAGGAGACGCTTCAGCAGGCGGAATTCGTCGGCGCGGGCCAGTTCCAGCGCGACCCCCTCGCTTGGAACGGCACCGGGGTCTTCCTGCCCGTCGCGATAGATCGAGCGGTCCTCCAGCCAGTCCATCAGCTCGGCCTGGTGGCTCTCGCGCAGCGACCGCATCAGCTCCACCAGCAGGCGCCGGTGGGCGAGAAGCCGCCCTTCCAGCGACAGGGCGAAAGTGGGAACGGGCGGAAGTGGCGTCTGTTGAGGCATCGTGCTTTCCATGATCTTTGCAGGGCAACGCCGGACGGAGGCAGCTGTTCCATGATACCGGACTTCGACCAGGAGATCACCGCACTTGCGCGCGACCTGATCGGGTCGCGGCTTCTGGTGCGCGGCGTGGGCGGCACGGTGCTGGAGACCGAGGCCTATGGCCGCGACGACCCCGCCTCGCACAGCTTCCGCGGGCCGACGGCGCGGAATGCGGCGATGTTCGGGCCGCCGGGCACGGCCTATGTCTACCTGTCCTACGGCTGCCACCTGTGCCTGAACGTGGTCGGCAGGCCGGGAGAGGCGGTTCTGATCCGGGCGATACGGCCCGAGATCGGCATCGAGGCGATGCGGGACAGGCGTGGAGCCGGTGCTGCCCTGGCGGCGGGGCCGGGACGGCTGGGTCAGGCGCTGGGGGTTTCGCTTGCCGACAGCGGCAGGCGGTTCGGCGCGGAAGGGCTGGTGCTGGAGCGTGGTGGGCCGGTCTCGGGCCTGCTGGTCGGCCCGCGGATCGGAATCACCCGGGCCGCCGACCGGCCCTGGCGCTTCGGCATGGCGGGGGTGCCGGGATTGAGCCGGGCCTTTCCGATCGGGACCGGGGACTGATCTTCGGAACAATCCGGCGCGCTGGCGGGTTGCCTGTTCCCAAGCCGACCGGAGACAGCAATGCCGAACGCCCCCGAACCCGCCGCGCGGAAACGCACGCCGCCCCTCGACCGCCGGAATGCCCAGGATGACCACGAAGGATCGCCGCATCGGCCGGAGGAGTTTGACCAGGTGAACCCGGCGAAGCAGGTCCCGGTACGCAAACGGTCGGACGATCCGAAGAAGGAGGACTGACGATGCCGGCGAAATCAAAAGCGCAGCAGAAGGCGGCGGGCGCGGCCCTGTCCGCAAAGCGCGGCGAGACCAGCGAGAAGAAGCTCTACGGCGCCTCGAAGGACATGGCGAAGTCGATGTCCGAGAAGGAGCTGGAAGAGCTGGCCAGCACCAAGCGCAAGAAGCTGCCCGAGCGGAAGGATTAGCGGTCGGACAGCGCCAGCACGGCCACGTTGAAGGCGCCGATCAGGCGCGGCAGCAGATGTCCCTTTTGCGCGCAACGACGGACGGTGGGTCCGGTCGTTCCCGGGAACATCTGCGCGATCCGGTGGTTGACGCTGTGATCAGCCGGAACGGTCCGGCTGCAACGCGATACGGAAGGACATGCCATGGACCACAGCACGCACACGCGGCTCAGCGCCGCCGAACAGACGGAATCGAACCTGGTCGGCGCGCCGATCTATGGGGCGGATGACGAGAAGGTCGGCACCATCTCGCACCTGCATGCCGATGGCGGCACCCCGCAGGCGGTGATCGATGTCGGCGGATTCCTGGGAATCGGGTCGAAGCCGGTGCTGGTCGCGCTGGGCGAGTTGAACATGATGCGCGACGAGAACGGCAACATCCACGGCGTGACCTCCTGGACCAAGGACCAGCTGAAATCGCTGCCCGAACACCACCACTGACGCCCTTGGGCCGCGCCCAAGGCGCGGCCTGCACCTGCGCCGCAAGAAGGCGGCGCCTGCCAGCGGGAGGACCACAGATGGAAATGCTTCTCACGGGGCGCCCCGGCGAAGGCCCGGACATGCCCTCGCCCGAACCCGAACTGCCGGTGCCCGGCGATCCGGTCGAACCGGACGTCTATCCCGATCCTATGCCCGACCCGCAGCCGGTTCCGCCACAGGACCCGCAGCAACCGCCGCCGGGCAAGATCACCCCGCCGGTCCACGGCCGGGCCTGATTTTCAGGAGCGATCCTTCGGCGCCTTGCGCTTAGCCGCAAGCGCCGCTTCCAGTTTTCCCGCAAGCTCGACGATCTTTGCCGGCACGGGCTCGGCCTTCACCTCGTCCAGGAGACGCCCGGTGAAGGTCGCGTCCTCTCTGGTCTTTGGCCCGGGTTCCGAATCCTGCGACATGGTTTCCTCGAAGCGGCGCTGCGCATGGCTCAAGTCTGTATTACCTAGACCGGGTCCCGCAAAGTAAAGTCGTTTTGCAGCCCCCATCGGCGGAAAGCGGCGTGCCCGGTTGCAACAGTTGCGGTTCGGCCCCACATCGCAAAAGGTCTACAGCGCCTGATGGGAACCGACCAGAGACAATCCGCGTTGCGTATCGTCATTTCCCATAATGTTTGCGACAATAATGTTCCGGTTCCATGCCGAGTTCCGCTTGTCCTGCGGATGTGGGTGCGAAATCGACTTGCCGAAGACTCTTCCAAAAGTTGCGCTTTTGACCTCTCTCACCAAGGATTGATGATGCACAGTCTCCACGGAAAGCGGGTTCTGGTGGTCGAGGACAACTTCCTCGCCGCGCTCGGGATCGTCGATGCGCTTGAGGCGGCAAATGCCGTGGTCGTCGGGCCATTCAGTACGCTGGGCGAGGCCGGGATGCAGCTTGCGCACAGCGATCTGGCGGTGCTGGACGTCGATATCCGCGGCCGGGACACCTTCGAACTGGCCGACCGGCTGACAGTGCTGGACGTCCCCTACGTCTTCTTCACCGGCTACGACCGCGCGCTGCTGCCCGTGCGCTTTGCCCATATCGAGGTGATCACCAAACTGCTCTCGCCCGAGGTCGCGGTGCGGTATCTGGAGATCGCCGCGCGTGAGATCCGCCCTTCCAGCGTCCTGGATCTGGTCCCGATGCTGCGCCTGCGGGCGCGGACCGTCCTGGCCGACCCGCTTGCTGCCGACCGGCTGGTCGAACGCACGCTGCACCTGGCGCTGGAGGAAGCAGGCCAGCTTCCCGCCGGGGGGGAGCTTCGGCCCTGGCTCCTGCGGCTGATGGATCGCGCCCTGCAGGCTGGGGCCGCACAGTTCCTGAACTGATCCTTCAGGGAACAAAGCCCCGCTCTTCCGGTTCGGTGGTCTGGCGACTTCACCACGGAAAGGACGAATCATGAAACACGTCATGCTTGCCGTGCCGGCCACCCTCCTGCTCGCGGCGGCGGCGTTCGCCCAGACGGATACGACGACCGGCACCGACACGACAACCGGCGCGACGACGGGTGCTGGCACCAGCGGCGAGAAGTTCGGGACCAACTGGCCCTTGTCGGTGGGGACCACCTTCTTCACCGATGCCGACTCGACGGCATTGCGCCCGACGGAGGAGGTCACGAAAGGCTGGCAATCGCTGAGCCCGGAAGACCAGACCATGATCAAGACCGATTGCGAGGCATTCATGGCTGTGCACGGCAGCGCGGGGGGCACCGCCACGACGGGCACGGCAACCGACCCTGCCACCGGCGGAACGGCGGCCACGGACATGTCCGCCACCGGAACCGTATCCAGCGACGCGGGCACGGCTGGCACCGACGCGGCGACCAGCGCTCCGGCGGGCTATGACATGGCCGAGATGAAGGCGATCTGCGGGGCGGTCGGCGCCCTCTGACCCTGAGCCCGCGACGGCTTTTGCCTTGTTGCGGGACCAGCGGCAGGTCGACGTCCCTTCGCCTGCCGGGCCGGTGGCTGCACGCATCCTGCGGCGCAGCCACCGGCTTTTTCATGCCCGGGCGGCGCCCCCCAATCCGGCGCGACACCACGAAACGGGCTGGAACAAACCTCCGGTGCACCGGTTTGACAGGAAGCCTCGATGGAAAGGCCGGATCACGCCGGTGCAGTCCGAGAGGCAAGCAACTGGAGAGAACCATGGCACAGAGATACGAAGACGACGACCAGCGCTGGGGCGCGTCGCGTGGCGATGACCGGTCAATGCAGGGCGGCTCGCGGGGCCGCAGCGCATCGTCCGGCCGCGGCTGGTCCGAGGATGATCGCGGCGGCCGGTCCGGCTCGTTCCGCCGGTCGGAAGATGATGACTACGGCTCGTCGCGCGGCGACTGGTCGGAAGGGGGCGGACGTGGCAGCTATGGCGGGCGCGGCCAGTCCGGGTTTGGCGAAAGCGGCCGCGGCTATGGCGATGCCGGCGGCGGGATGTATTCCGGCCAGGGCTATTACGGCGACCAGCAGGGCTATGGCCGGCAGGGTTATGGCCAAGGCGGCTACGAAGACTACCACTCCGGCTACGGGCAGGGTGGCCAAGGCCAGTCGGGCTATGGGCAGGGCGGCTTCGGCCAGCGCGGCCAGGGGCAGTTCGGCTATGGCCAGTCCGGTTACGGGCAGTCCGGTTACGGGCAATCGGGCCAGGGCTATGGGCAATCAGGCTACGGCCAGTCGGGCCAGGGCTTCGGCCAGCAGCAGGGTCGCGGGCAGGACCACCACTACCACGATTGGCGCGACCGGCAGATGCAGTCCTACGACGAAGACTTCAAGGCCTTCAACGACGAGCGCCAGAAGAAGTTCGACAGCGAGTTCGAGGACTGGCGCAAGACCCGCAGCTCGGGACAGAGCGGATCCGGTATCGGTGGCAGCACCAGCGGCATGAGCAGCCGGGAAACCGGATCGCGCGACGAAAGCTCGGCGTCCAAGAAGAGCTGAGCTCACGACCCATGGCACCGGTCGGCCACTCCCCCGACCGGTGTCCCTTTCCTGAAACCCGGACCGGCGGGGCGGACGTTCCGTCCCCGGTCCAGCAACGCGGCGGCTTCGCCGCGGCATCAGCAATGGAGATCAGACATGGACAGGAACTCGAATTACCGCGAGCGCGACGAATATGGTCGCTTCACCAGCGATGACGACCGGGGTGGCCGGTCATCGGGCGGCCGCTCGTATGGGCGCCATGACGACGACCACCGCGGCTTTGGCGGCCGCAGCGAACCCGAACGCGACAGCCGGGGCCGTTTCATGAGCGATGATGACGACCGCGGCGGCCGGTCGCGGTCTTCCTCGCGCTATGGCGATGACGACCGGTACAGCGGCGGAAGTCGCGGCGGCAGCAACGAACGCGAGCGTGACCAGTACGGCCGGTTCATGAGCGACGATGATCGCGGCGGGGACCGCGGCGGGCGCTTCTCGGGGGGCCGCTCCTCCTCGCGCTATGACGACGATGACCGCCGCTCGGGCGAAGGGCGCGGCTGGTACGGCGATTCGCAAGGCCACGCCGAGGCTGCGCGCCGGGGCTGGGAACACCGCGACGACGACCGGGGTCATTCGTCGGGCCGCTCCTCCTCACGCTATGACGACGACGACCGGCGCAGCACCTCGTATTCCTCCGGTTACGGGAATGATCGCGACCGCGACCAGTATGGCCGGTTCACCAGCGACGATGATCGCGGCGGTCGGTCTTCCGCGCGCTACGACGACGACCGGGGCGGCTATCGCTCCTCCTCGCGCGGCGGCGACGACCGGGGCCATGGCGGCTGGTTCGGCGATCCCGAAGGCCATTCCGAGGCCGCGCGCCGCGGCTGGCGCAACCGCTAGGCCCTAATGCCCGCGGCCCCGGCAGTTCGCGCTGCCGGGGCCGAATTCATGCGCAGTCCCAGCCAGGAGGAGCCCGGAATGAAGATCGACACCCAGCTGCAGAACGGAACCGATGGCGGTCCCGCCGAAGTGCACCAGACGGTCGCGACCGGCGCCGAGGCCCTGACGACCTCGCAAGGCGTGGTGATCTCGGATAACCAGAACAGCCTGACGGCGGGCGAACGCGGCCCGACGCTGCTGGAAGACTTCGTCCTGCGCGACAAGATTTTCCACTTCGACCACGAGCGCATCCCCGAGCGCGTGGTCCATGCCCGGGGCTACGGGGCGCATGGCACCTTCGAATGCACCCGCGACCTGTCGGCCATCACCCGCGCCGCGCCGTTCCAGAAGGTCGGCAGGCTGACCGAGACCTTCGTGCGCTTTTCCACCGTTGCGGGCAACAAGGGGTCGGCAGACCTCGCGCGCGATGTCCGGGGCTTCGCGGTCAAATTCTACACCGACGAGGGCAACTGGGACCTCGTCGGCAACAACATCCCGGTCTTCTTCATCCAGGACGCGATGAAGTTTCCCGACCTGGTCCATGCGGTGAAGGATGAACCCGACCGGGGTTTCCCGCAGGCCGCTTCGGCGCATGACACCTTCTGGGACTTCATCTCGCTGACGCCGGAAGCCATGCACATGGTCATGTGGCAGATGTCCGACCGGACGATCCCCCGCTCCTTCCGCACGATGGAAGGCTTCGGGGTGCATACCTTCCGGCTGGTCGATGCCGAAGGCGAGGCACGTTTCGTCAAGTTCCACTGGAAGCCGCGGCAGGGGCTGCAGTCGGTGCTGTGGGACGAGGCGGTAAAGCTCAACGGCGCCGATCCCGACCACCACCGCCGCGACCTCTGGGACGCGCTGACGACGGGCGACCATCCGCAATGGGACCTCTGCCTGCAGGTCTTCGACCAGGCCTTTGCCGACGACTTCGACTTCGACGTGCTGGACCCGACCAAGATCATCCCCGAAGAGCTGCTGCCTGCCGAGCCGGTGGGCGTGCTGACGCTGGACCGCGCGGTGGACAATTTCTTCGAGTTCACCGAACAGGTCGCCTTCTGCACCCAGAACGTGATCCCCGGCATCGACTTCACCGAGGATCCGCTCTTGCAGGGGCGGAACTTCTCCTACCTCGACACCCAGCTGAAGCGGCTGGGCAGCACCAATTTCACCCAGCTGGAGGTGAACAGGCCCCGGGGCTGCCCGGTGCACAACTTCCAGCAGGATGGCCATATGCGGAAGGGCAACCGCCGGGGCCGGGTGATGTATGAACCCAACGGGTTCGAGGAAGGCCCGCGCGAGGACCCGCTGAAGGGCTATGTCAGCTTCCGCGCGCCGGTCGAGGGGGTGCGGCCCCGGCTCCGGCCCGAAAGCTTTGCCGACCACTACAGCCAGGCGCGGCAGTTCTACATCAGCCAGACCCCGGTGGAGCAGGCGCATATCCGCGATGCGCTGGTCTTCGAGCTGGGCAAATGCGAGCTGGCCCGCATCCGCCGGGCCATGGTGGGGCATCTGCGGAACATCGACGAAGAGCTGGCCTCGGGCGTCGCCAGCGGACTGGGCCTGGCCGAGCTTCCTCCACCCGCCACTGCGGCCCGGCCCACCCGCCAGGACCTGCCGCCTTCGCCCGCGCTCAGCATCCTGAAGAACGGGCCCGACAGCTTTGCCGGCCGGGTGATGGGGGTGCTGATCAGCAACGGCCATGACGGAACGTTGCTCGACCGGCTGACCGGCGCGGTCGAGGAGGCGGGCGGCAAGGTGAAGCTGATCGCCCCCCGTGTCGGCGGCGCGCTGGACGACCGCGGCGGCCTGCGCGAGGCGCAGTTCAGCGTCGCCGGCGGACCCTCGGTGCTGTTCGACGCCGTGGCGATCCTTCTGGGGCCGGACGACGAGGCGATGGTCACGGCAATGCCGCAGGCGCAAGCCTTCCTGCGCGACGCCTTCGCCCATGGCAAGGTCATCGGCCATGCGCTGGCGGGCAAGCTGTTCGAGACGGCGGGGCTGGCGGGCAAAGAGGACGAGGGCTGCTTCGATCTGGGACTGGTCGACGACGGCGACACCATGGCGGGGTTCCTTGGCGCCTGCGCCGGTCTGCGGCACTGGGCGCGCGAGGGGCTGTCCTGACCCTCAGTCGCGCGGCTGGGCCAGAAGCCAGTCCCGCACCTGCAATGCCGCCTTCGACAGGGTGGCGTCGCGGGGCCAGATCACATGGAACTGCAAACCGGTGGTCAGCGCATGGTCGGACAGCCGCACCAGCACGCCCTGTCTTACCAGCCCTTCCACCAGATGCTGCCACCCCAGCGCGATTCCCTGCCCCGCGATCACCGACTGCACCACCAGCACATAGTCGTTGATCTGCAAGCCCTTCGGCACCTGCCGCCCGCCCACCCCGGCCGAGGCGAACCAGTCGCGCCATGTCGCGGCCGAGCGGTGCGGCTCCTCCAGATGGATCAGCGGATGGTCCAGAAGGTCCGCCGCCAGCCGCGGACGCTCGCGCCCCGCCAGATAGGCCGCCCCGCAGACCGGGTAGATCTCTTCCGCCGCCAGGGGCGCCGCCTGATACTGCGGCCAGTCCGCAGGATCGCCGCCCCGGATCCCCAGCGGAATCCCTTCGCCCAGAAGGTCGAGGTCGCGGTCGGCGGTCTGGATGCGCAGGTCGATCTGCGGCAGGTCGGCCCGAAGCTGCGCCATGCGCGGCACCATCCAGAACGCCGCGAAAGCGGTGGAGCAGGACAGTGTCACATGCCCGCCCGCGGCCACCGCCCGCAGGTCCTGCGCCGATCGCTGGATATGCTGAAGCCCGATCGCCACATCGGCATGAAACCGCGCGCCCGCCTCGCTGAGCCGCACCCGGCGGTGTTCGCGCAGGAAAAGCGCCGCGCCCAGGTGCTCCTCCAGCCGCTGCACCGCATAGGACACCGCCGCCTGCGTCATCCGCAACTCGCGCGCGGCGCCGGTGAAACTGCCAAGCCGCCCCGCCGCCTCGAACACGACAAGGCTGTTGATCGACGGAAGCAGGCTGCGCAGGGTTTCCATAAAGAAAGCTTATCAAGTCCATGAAACTTTTCCAGCGTCACAACTACGGGCAACAGGCTTACCCTGACGACGGCTTATCGAAAGGCGGAACCATGGCGGACGGCGATCTTCCCGAACCGAAACGGATGCGTGGCGGGCGGCAGAAGCTGCGCGATGCCCGCGTCGGCGTCGAGGCAGGCATCCACCGCCCCTATATCACCCGCGGCATCCCGACCTATGACATCCTGTCCGAGGAAAGCCTGCTCGCCATCGAGAAAACCGCCGACCGCCTGCTTGCCGAGATCGGCATCGAGCTGCGCGACGACCATCCGACGATGCTGCTCTACAAGGGGGCCGGGGCCGAGGTGACGCCGCAGACCGAAGGCGTCTGGCGGGTGAAATTCCCGCCCGGAATGCTGCGCGAGATTCTGAAGACCGCTCCGCCCGTCTTTACCCAGCACGCCCGTAACCCCGCGAACAACGTGCAGATCGGCGGCAACAACGTCGTCTTTGCGCCCTCCTACGGCAGCCCTTTCGTGATGGACCTCGACAAGGGTCGCCGCTACGGCACCATCGAGGATTTCGGCAATTTCGTGAAGCTGGCGCAATCCTCGCCCTGGCTGCACCATTCCGGCGGCACGGTCTGCGAACCCACCGACGTGCCGGTGAACAAGCGCCACCTGGACATGGTCTACAGCCATATCCGCTATTCCGACCGCGCCTTCCTCGGCTCGATCACCGCGGCCGATCGGGCGGCGGACAGCGTGGAAATGGCGCGCATCCTGTTCGGTGCCGAGTTCACCGACCGGAACTGCGTGGTGATGGGCAACTTCAACACCACCTCGCCCATGGTGATCGACGGGGTCACGGCGGCGGGCATCCGCACCTATGCCGCCGCCAACCAGGGATCTATCCATCTGCCCTTCCTTCTGGGCGGCGCCGTCGCGCCCCTGACCATCGCCGGGATGGTGGCGCAGGGCCTCGCGGAAAGCATGGCCTCCTGCGCCATCGCGCAGCTGACCCGGCCCGGGGCGCCGACGATCCTGGCCTCGTTCTTCTCCTCCATGTCGCTCAGGACCGGCTCGCCCACCTTCGGCACGCCGGAACCGGCCATCGGCTCGCTGGCAATGGGGCAGCTGGCCCGCCGCCTGAAGATGCCGCTGCGCTGCGCGGGGAACTTCTCCACCTCCAAGCTGCCGGACGGGCAGGCCATGCAGCAAAGCATGATGTCGATGATGTCCGCGGTGCAGGGCGGGGCGAACTATGTGCTGCACTCCGCCGGGTTCCTGGACGGGCTTCTGTCGATGTCCTACGAAAAGCTGGTCATGGACACCGACATGTGCGGCGCGCTGCATGCCTATCTCGACGGGATGGCGGTGAACGAGGACACGCTGGCTTTCGAGGCGCTGAACGAACTTGGGCCGGGCCAGCACCTGTTTTCCACCCAGCACACCCTGCGGCATTACGAGACCGCCTATTGGGATTCGGCGCTGGACGACAACCAGCCGTGGGAGACTTGGGATGAACAGGGCGGCATCGACTATGCCCAACGCGCCAACACCCGCTGGAAGAAGATCCTGCGCGACTACGAGGCCCCGGCGCTGGACCAGGCCACCGACGAGGCGCTGCTGGACTTCATGGCCCGGCGCAAGGAGTCGATGACCGATATGTGGTATTGACCGGCGGTTTGCTCTGACCTGACCGATTTGCCCGCAGGTCTGGAAACCTGTGCTTGGAATCGTCCCGGCTTGGTCTAAGCTGGCGGCACGCAGGCCCGTGCGGGACGATTTTCAGATGAATTGCAATACGCCTTTGCTCAACCGCCGGATTTTGCGGCTGCACGCAGAGAATGCGGGTTTTGTCGCCTCGCAACTGCGCCTGGGCCGTGACGGGCCGAACTTCCGCCTGGTCGAGATATTCGATCTGGAATCGCGGCTGGCCGGGCATCTCGACGCGCTGGTCATGGGGCGCGAGGCGGGGGTGGAACTGGCGCTGGAAAACCTCGCCATCGCGGCGGAATACGGCGAGGTCTTCACCGCCTTCCACCTGGCCCTGCACGCCCGCCCCGATCTGGCCCTGACCGCCATCGCCCCGCCCGAGGTGCTGCTCTGGGATCAGGTCGCCGCCCTCGGGGCTGCCGCCGCCTGGTGCGCGCCCGAACTGATGGCCCCGCGGATGCGCGACTGGATCGGGGGGCTCGACCCGATGGCCGCCTGGATCGCGCTGGAGGTCTGCGGGTCGCGGCGCGTGGACCCCAAGGGCCATCTGAAGCCGCTCCTCAGCCATCGCGACCCGCGTGTTGCCGCGCGCGCTATGCAGCTGGCCGCCGAACTCGGCCGCGCCGACCTTGTGCCCGACCTCGCCCGCCTCGCCGATGGCGGCGACCCCGCCCTGCGCTTCCGCGCCGCCTGGGCCGCCGCGCTGCTGGGCGACCGTCGCAGCGCGCCGACCATTTTGTCGACCCACATCACCCCCGTGACGCCCGCGCCCGAGGCCCGCATGGCGGCCGAGCTGCTGCCGCTGGTGCTGGACGACCGCGCCGCCCGGGCCACCATCGCGCGCCTCATGTCCGACCGGCTGACCGAGCGTTGGGGCATCTTGGCAACCGGGGCGCTGGGGGCGGCGGACACGCTGGACTGGCTCCTACGCCAGATGGCCGAGCCGGTCCTGTCGCGCATCGCCGGGGCCGCCTTCTGCCGCATCACCGGCGCCCGCCTCAGCGCCGAGTCGCTGGAGCTGGCCGAGTTTCCCGACGATCCCGACGACCCGGTGGTCGCCGCCTGCCCGCAGGAAAGCTTCATCGAGGCCAAGCTCTACTGGCCCGACCCCCAGAAGCTGGCGCACTGGCTGGCCCCGAACCGCTCCCGCTTCGTGGCCCAAACCCGCTACCTGCTGGGCGTCGCCGCCTGGACGATCCAGCCCCCCATCGAGGCTGTCGCGACCTACCAGCTCGACCAGCGCGCCGTGGCGCTGGAACTTGCCACCCGCGCGCCCGACACGCCCCTGCCCAACTGGCGCGGCGCGGTGGTGCCCCAGCCACGGGGCTTTACCCGCCGATGGTAGGGCTGGCGCGACAACGGGGGCGGGCATGAGGCTGGAGAACACCACGCCTTTCGCTTCCAATTTCACCCTCGCGCTGGACAAGCAGGGGCACGAGCAGATCGTGCTGGTGGTCCGCGCCACCTTCACCCTGTCGCCCACCCGCGGCGAGCCCAGCCTGGTCGCGCCCGAGCAGCTGCCCCTGATCGAGGCCGACGTCTTCGGCCCCGACCCCGCCTGGGACGCCCCGGTCTTCGAGACCGACTTCGCCCATTTCCGCCCGCGCTGCGACGTGCTGTGCCACGCCCGGGCCCATGCCCCGCGCGGCGAACCCGCAACCACGGTCGACGTGGGCATCCGCCTCGGTCCCTGGGCGAAGAAATTCACCGCCCACGGCAGCCGCATCTGGCTGCGCGGGGCGGCGGGCCACACGCCCTCCGAGAAACGCCCCTTCCTGGTGCAGGACATCGGCTACGACCACGCCTATGGCGGCATCGACCCCGAGGCCGAGAACCCCGCCATGGCCAAATCCTTCCAGGAAAACCCCGCGGGCCTCGGCTACTACCCGAACTCGGTCAACCGCGAGGGCAAGCCCCTGGCCCAGACCTCGGAATTCGGTCAGGACGCGGTGTCCCCCGACGGCGGCTTCCCCCCCATGGCCTTCGGCCCCCTCGGCCGCACCTGGCTGCCCCGCCGCCAATACGCCGGCACCTATGACGACGCCTGGCTGGACAACCGCGTGCCCCTTTTGCCGATGGATTTCGACGACCGCTACTTCCAGGCCTCCGCCCCCGACCAGCAGATCCCCTACCCCACCGGCGGCGAGCCCGTCGAACTGGTCAACCTCTCCCCCGAAGGCCGCCTCTCGGGCGACATCCCCCGCACCCAGATCGTCGTCACCTTCGAACGGAAATCCGGCCGCGTCACCCAGCGCATCGCCAACCTCGACACCGTCCTCCTCCTCCCCGAGGCCGCCCGCATGTGCCTCACCTGGCGCACCCGCATCACCGCCGAGCGCGACCTCTTCGAATTCGCCCGCGCCATCGTCGTCGAACGGCCTCTGGACGGTGCCGCCCACTGGCCGGGGGGCAGCCATGGCTGAGACAGGCATCGCCCCCGGCCTCTCGGTCATCGGCTACGGCATCTGGTCCGCGCTCGGCCCCGATGGCCCCTCCACCATCGCGGGCATCCGCGGCCAGATCATCGGCTCCGAAACCGGAAACCTCTGGGACCCGACCATCGGCGCCAACCTCAACTGCTTCCGCGTCGCTGCGCATCAGTGGTGGGAGGGGCCGAGCTTCCTCCCCGACCTCGCCACGCCCCCCATCGAGGAATGCCTGGCCCAGGTCGCCACCCTGCCCGACGCCCTCCGCCGCCCCGCATCGGACATCCCCATCCTGATGACCGTCGCCCCGCCCGACCGCCCCGGCCGTCCCGGCGACCTGGAAACCCGGATGCTCGACGGCCTCGCCCGCAAACTGGGCCGCCCGCTGCCCCCCGGCTCCGGCGTGATCGGCGGCGGACGCTCCGGCCTGCCGCATCTCCTCGCCACCGCCGCCCGCCAGTCCAGCCGCTACCCGCTGCAGATCCTCGTCGGCGTCGAAAGCCTGCTGCGCCAGGTGATCGTCGAGCACTACATCGGCCGCAACCGCCTCCTTTGCGGCACCAACACCTCGGGCTTCACCGTGGGCGAGGCCGGGGCGGCGATCCTGGTGGCCCGCACGGGAACCACCCAGGGCCCCGAGCTTGCCATCACCGGCATGGGCACCGGCCTGGAACCCGGCCGCGACGGCGGTAGCCGCGAACAGGCGGTGACGGGCGAGGGCCTGACCCAGGCGATCCGCGCCGCGCTGGCGGTGACGGGGATTCCGTTCTATGATTTCCCGGCATTGATTGGCGATCTGAACGGCGAGCATTTCAAGTTCAAGGAGCAGATGATGGCCCAGATGCGCCTTGACCGCGCCCCGCCCGAAGGCCGCTCCCGCCGCCCGCGCGGATATACAGAACACTGGAACCTGATCGAATACGCCGGAGAGATCGGCGCGGCCCTGATGCCCGCCCAACTCGCCTGGGCCTTCGAGATGGGCCGCGCCGGGTTGCTGCCGCAGAACCGCGCCCTGTGCTTCGCGGGCGAAGACGACGGCCGCCGCGTCGCGCTGACCGCCGAGATGCGGGGGGCAGGATGAGCGTCTTTGCGAACGGGCTGGAGGTTTCGGGCAAGGCCACGCCCAACAAGACCATCGCCGCGATGCCCGATGTCTGCATGTCCCCCCCGCCGCCGCCCGCCGGGCCGGTGCCGATCCCCTATCCGCTGACCGGCATGGCCTCGGACACGACCGACGGCTGCACGAGTGTGTTCGTGAAGGGGAAGGAGGCGGGGAAGAAGAACGCCAGCAAGTACTCCAAGACCACCGGCGACGAGCCCGCCACCAACAGCTTCGGCGCGGGGGTGGTGACGCACAAGATCACCGGCCCGCTGAAATTCGCCGCCTATTCCTTCGACGTTATCTTCGAGGGCGGCGGGGCGGAACGGTTCAGCGATCTTACGACGCAGAACCACATGAACGCGGGGAACGCGTCGATGGGGGTGAGCGCCGCGCAGGCTGCGGTCATCGTCGGCGAAGGTGGCAATCCTTGTGCCAAACTGGACGAAGCCAACAAGGAAGCCTTCAAGAAGGTTGAAGAGCAGTCCAAGGGCAAGGGACTTTCCGACGAGGAAAAGACCAAGCTCACCAACTTCAAGAAAAGCGGGACCATTTCCCATGCCGTGCTGGACAGCTGCGGCAAACAGACCGCCATGGCAGGAACAAGCAGCGGCATGGTGCGCCGGTTCAATCCGCAGTTCTGCACCCCGGCCGGATCGACGGACGACGTGCTTGTCGACCATCCCGATGGAGAAAAGAACGCAAAAGGCAAGGTCAAGAAGCGGGTTCCGTCAAAGATATGCGGATCGGATTTCACCCATCCTCGCGGCGGTATGCACGCCCACAGCGAACCGGGGATTCTGGAAAACATAGACCACAAGAAGCTTTGCCCCGGCGCGAAGCTGATCATGAACATCGAATGGCATCAGTCGGGAAACCCGAAGCCACGGAACGATGCCTGCGGAAACTGCCAGAAGGTTCTGAAAGCCGCCTGCGAGTGTATGAAGATTGAACTTTGCAATGATGATGGCACGACCAGAGATGGCTGCAAAGAAGGTGATCCACCCCCGGAGGGACTGTAATGCTTGATATTCTGCCACATCTTCCCCACATTCAACCAATGCAGCCCGGTGATATTGATCGCTTCGTCTGGAAAGGGCTGACAAAACACATCGGCCCGACGTCTGACTTTACGCCACTTCAGAAGGCCCTGCTGAACAAGACCAACTGCGCCCTTTATATGATCTATATCGGCTGCGTCGGCTTTTGCTCTGCGCGGACGATCACCGCGCTTGACCAGAAGATGAACAATTCTCTGATCGAGCAGATATTCTGCTATCAGTTTGACTGGCGGTATCCCAAGCTGTTCGGGCTTCCCATCACCATGGTCGATTCCGGCGCCGAACGGATTTCCGCGATCAGGCGATCCGTAGCGTTCTATTTTTTTGATATTGTCGAACGCATGCCGAGCTTCTTCAATTCGAACAGCCCGATTGCCGATGTCTCCTTCATGATCAATCTGGCGCGGCATATTGCAGGGCGCGAAAATCAGGACATCTTCGACAGCTGGGTCGAAAAGATGATCGCGCGAATGGATGTTATCGCGCCTTTCCACGAACATCCCTCGCCAAAGCTTTCGGACTATGCATCACGCGAGGAATGGGAAGATACCGTTCGAAAGGTCCACGGCGATCCGTTTCCGATGGAGGTGCTGAACCTTTCGTTCGACCCGACCGGGAAGGACCTTCGCGCGCTGGCAGTCGCCGAACTGAATTCCATCGACCCTGCCGGAAACCCCTTGCTCGCCACGCCCGATCTGTTGCGCGAGCGGGGCTTCAAGGGCACGCCATATCGGCTAGCAAGCTGATGGCCATTGTCGACCCGCGCCTGTTTCTTCCACCGCGACCGGCCGATTATGCCTGGGACGAGCCCAACTACCTTGTCCACTTTCACTTTTTGCCATCCGATCTGCATGACCGGCTGCTTCTGCTCACCCATAATGCCAACCTCGCGCTTGCCATCGGATCGGGTTACTGGATTCTGGCCCGGCTCGGCCCGCTTGACCCGGACCGCGAACCGATGGAGTTCACGCAGGCGGTCTGGGCTGAAATGGCCCCAGACTACGCCTGCGCCCGCCACTATCCCCCCGACGACTTGTGGCGCGGTCCTGTGCGCGGTGCCTTGCTGACCGAGATGACGATCCTGTTTGATGTGCTTGACGAACGGGGGAACAATCCGGTCATCGCCGACCGCGCCGTCTGGATGTACAACTTTGCCCGGCATGTGATCGGACCTATGCCCGAATACCACGCCTGGTTCGAGGCAACGATCCAGCGACTGGAACGGCATCACTCCTGGTCTGCCGAAGGCAACCCGCAGGCAAGGCTGTTTGACGATCATTTCCCGGTCGGCAGGCCTGTCTCACCCGAAGTGTTGGACCCTGAATTCCCCTACGATCCGGCACAGGCACCTGATCTGCTGGACCGGCACATCAACCGATTGCTGCGGAACGGAAACCCGTTTGTGCTGGACGCCGACGAGCATGATCATTGATCTGCATATTCTAACAATCCGTTACCGCCCACACCCAACCCCTTGATTTCCCTTACCCCGCAAACCTGCCCGCGCGCGGGCACCCCGGCCTCAGTTCAGCTGCACGCTCGCCCCCTGCACCCGGTTCGGGCCGTCTGAGCGGCTCAGGACCTGGGTCCCCCGGATCGTCACCCGCCCGTCCGCCGTCATCGTGATCGACGCCTTTCCGCAGCGGAGCGTCATCTCCCGCCCGGCCTCGATCACCAGCCTCTCCCCGTCCACCTCGACCTGCGGGGCGGGGGGCTGGATCAGGCCCAGGATCAGCGGCTGGTCGTCCATCATCGTGACCGCCGCCACCCTGCCAACCGAAGCCGCCGTCACGGGGACCAGCGACTGCGCGAAGGCGGGGGTGTCGCCCAGCACCGCCGGGACACGCACCAGCGCGCGGCCGTCCGGGCCGATGCCGATGATCTCGGCCCGGTGGACGCCCTGCAGGCCGAGGAAAGGTCCGTCATGCATCGCAGCTCTCCCTATTCGAAGGCATAGCCGAACCCGGCGTCCGAGCCCGTCACCGTGACGCGGGTCAGTTCCGCCCCCTCCAGCTTGCGGTTCAGGACCTGGCGGCTGAGTTCCGGCAGCAGCGTGTTGGTCAGGATCGCGTCGATCATCCGCCCCCCGCTCTCGATCTCGGTGCAGCGGGCCTTGATCGTGTCCATCACCCCCTCGCCGATCACCAGTTCCGCGCCATGCCCCGCCTCCAGCCGCCGGGCGATGCCGCGCAGCTTGTGGCCGGCGATGGCCTCGATCATCTGGTCCGACAGGGGATAGTAGGGGATCGTCACCACCCGTCCCAGAAGCGCCGCCGGAAATACCTTGAGGAGCGGCGCGCGCAGCGAGGCGGTCAGCTCCTCAAGGTCCGCGCCAGACTTGCCGTCCTCGGTCATCGCCATGATCTCTTCCGACCCGACGTTGGAGGTCAGCAGGATCAGCGTGTTCTTGAAGTCGATCCGACGCCCCTCGCTGTCGTCCATCATTCCCTTGTCGAAGACCTGGAAGAAGATCTCGTGCACGTCGGGGTGGGCCTTTTCCACCTCGTCCAGGAGGATCACCGAATAGGGGCGGCGGCGAACGGCCTCGGTCAGGATGCCGCCCTTGCCATAGCCGACATAACCCGGAGGCGCGCCTTTCAGGGTGCTGACGGTATGCGCCTCCTGGAACTCGGACATGTTGATCGAGATCAGGTTCTGCTCGCCGCCATAGAGGGTTTCCGCCAGCGCCAGCGCGGTCTCGGTCTTGCCGACGCCGGAGGGGCCGCAGAGCATGAAGACGCCGATGGGTTTTTCCGGCGCGCCGAGGCCGGCGTAGCTGGTCTGGATGCGATTGGAGATCATGCCCATGGCGTGATCTTGTCCCACCACGCGCTCGGAGAGCGTCCCGGCCAGTTGCAGGGCGCGTTCGGTCTGGCTGGCGAGCATCCGTCCCATCGGGATGCCGGTCCAGTCCTGAACGATGGCCCCCACGGCAAGACGATCCACCGCGGGAAGGATCAGTGGGCGTTCCCCCTGCGCCTCGGCCAAGGCGGCCATTTTCGCGCGCAGGTTGGCCAGCATCTCGGCGCGGGCTTCCGGGGTCAGGGCCTCGGGCTCGGCGGTGTCTTCGGACGCTTCCGGAGGAGTCTCGCCGGTAATGCCGGTCTCATCGACGGGCTGCCCCGCCCCGCGCAGGGTGGCACGCAGGGAGAGGACTTCGTCCACCAGAGCCTTCTCGGCGTCCCAGCGGGCTTTCGCGGCGTCCAGTTCGGCCCCGGCCTTCGCCAGCGCGGCCTCGACCTCGGCCTTGCGCTCGCCGACCTCGATGCCGATGGCTTCTTCGCGGCTGATGATCCCCTGTTCGACCTCAAGCGAGGACAGGCGGCGTTCGATGTCTTCCACCTCGGCAGGCGTGGCGTGCTGCGAGACAGCAACCCTTGCGCAGGCGGTGTCGAGCAGGCTGATCGCCTTGTCCGGCAGCTGGCGCGAGGGGATGTAGCGGTGCGACAGCGTCACCGCGGCCTCGATCGCCTCATCCAGGATTTCCACCTTGTGGTGCTTTTCCAGCACCCCGGCCACGCCGCGCAGCATGCGGACGGCGGCTTCCTCCGCCGGTTCCTCCACCTTGACCACCTGGAAGCGGCGGGTGAGGGCGGGGTCCTTCTCGATATGCTCCTTGTATTCCGACCAGGTGGTCGCGGCGACGGTACGCAACTCGCCCCGTGCCAAGGCGGGCTTCAGCAGGTTCGCGGCATCACCCGTGCCCGCAGCGCCCCCGGCGCCGATCAGAGTATGCGCCTCGTCGATGAAGAGGATGATCGGTTTCTCCGATGACTGCACCTCGTCGATCACCTGCTTCAGGCGCTTCTCGAACTCGCCCTTCACAGAAGCCCCGGCCTGCATCAGGCCCACGTCCAGCATGTGCAGATCGACCGCTTTCAACTGCGGCGGCACGTCGCCGCGCGCCAGCCGCAGGGCGAAGCCTTCGACCACCGCGGTCTTGCCGACCCCTGCTTCGCCGGTGAGAATCGGGTTGTTCTGGCGGCGGCGCATCAGGATGTCGATGATCTGGCGGATTTCCGGATCGCGGCCGATCACCGGGTCGATCTTTCCGGCCCGGGCGCGTTCGGTCAGGTTCGTCGCATACTGGTCCAGCGCCGATTTGCCGCCGGGGGCCTGCTTGGCCTTCGGGGCCTCGCCTTCGGGCTTCGCGCCCTCGACCGACTCCGCCAGCAGATCGCCCAGTTGCGCGCCCATCGAGGCCGGGTCGATCTTGTCGAACTCCAGGCTGATCTTGAAGAGCAGGCCTTCCAGCACCGGCACCTTCAGCGCGCCGAGCAGGATATAGGCCGACCGCACGGTGTCGTCGCCGAATTCCAGGCTGCCGAAAGTCCAGCCCTCCTGGATGGCGCGGAAGATATGGTCGGAGAACTCCTCGACCGAGCCCGCGCCATGCGGCAGGGCATCGACGGCCCTTGTGATGTCGGCGGCCAGGCGCGAAGCGTCCATCCCGGCTGAAGCGCAAAGAATTTCGAAATCGGATCGGGCGGACTGGGACAGCGCCTCGATGAAATGCACAAGTTCGACGTAAGGGTTGCCGCGCGCCTTGGCTGTCTGGGCCGCAGCGGAAAACGCCTTCAGGCAGACAGGGTTCAGCTTGCCGACAAGCTCTTTCCGCTTGATCGTCTCGGTGCCGCCGCGTGGGGCCATAATCCTTCCCCTCAAGTGTTTTGAATATGCTTGCTCATCAGGGCGGAAAGACGCAGGCTTTCCGCAAGGTCAGTCTAGTCCGGAATTTTTCCCATGGCGAATGTTTTGCTGGCAGAGCCGGTGGTGGAATCCAGACCCCGGTCGGCTGCAGGGTGACAGGATGATCGACCGTCTGCCCGGAGACATCTTCCGCCAGGGACAGGTGCTGAACCACACCTACGAGATCGAGGGTGTGCTGGGGCGCGGCGGCACGGGCGAGGTCTATCGGGCGCGGAACCAGATTTCCGGGCGGATCGTCGCGATCAAGGCGCTGAACGCGCAGTTCTCGGGCAACGACGACTATATCCAGCTGATGCGCCGCGAAGAGCAGATGCGCGACGTGCTGAACGACGCGGTGGTGCGCTATACCGAATGTTCGCGGACCGATCAGGGCCATGTGTTTCTGGTGATGGATTTCATCGACGGGCCGTCGATGAACGACGTGATGATGCGCCGCCGGATGGATGTGCGCGAGCTGATGATCATCGCGCACCGGGTGGCCGAGGGGCTGGTGGCGGCCCATGCCCGGGGGATCGTCCACCGCGACCTGTCGCCGGACAACGTGGTGTTGCGCGACAGTGCGCCGGAGAAGGCGACGATTATCGACTTCGGCATCGCCAAGGACACCTCGACGGGGGCGAAGACCATCGTCGGCAATGAATTTGCCGGGAAATACGAATATGCCGCGCCCGAGCAGCTGGAAGGCCGGGCAGAGAAGCGGTCGGACCTTTATGCGCTGGGGGCGACGCTTCTGGCGGCTTTCCGGGGGCAGGTGCCGTTTGCCGGGGCCACGCCGGGAGAGATCGTCCGCCGCAAGCAGAACCGGCTGGATACCGAGGGCGTGCCGGAGCCGCTGAAGGGGCTGATCGACTGGCTGACCGCCCCCGCATTGGCCGAGCGTGCGCCGAGCGCCGAAGCGGTGGTGGACCGGTTGGACAAGTCGCTGAAGCCTGTGTCCACCCGCGGCGGCCGCGCCGCTGCTCCGGCCGGAGGCGAAACGCGGAAGGGCCGGGGCGGGACGCTGGCGCTGCTGTTCGTGCTGCTGCTGGGGCTGGTCGGCGGCGGGGGCTGGTATGCGGGGCTTCTGGACCCCTGGCTGAACCCGATTCCCGTGGCCTCTCCCTACAAGCTGGCGGCGAACTTCGGCCCGGATGGCGCGTCGCTGTCCGGCAACGCGCCGGACGCGACGGCCGCGCAGCAGTTGGCGCTTGCCTTCACGGCGGCCACGGGCGCGACGGCCCCGAAGGACGCGCTTCCCCTGGCGCAGGGGGTGCCGGACGACCGCTGGGCCGGAAATATCGCCGATCTGCTTGGCCTGATGCAGGGCCTGCCCGAATGGTCGATGGCGGTGACGGACAATACGGTCGCCTTCGAGGGCATCGCCACCAGCAGGGAGCAGTTCGATCAGAAGCGCACAGCGCTGCAGGACTGGGCGAAGCGCACGGGCATGAAGATCGACATCGGCCTGAAGACCGGCCCGCGCAAGTTGCAGGGCCAGACGGTGCTGGATGCGCTTGCCCCCTTCATGCTGTGCGGCCCGCTGACACCGGACAAGGGCCCGCTGCAGGTCTACGAGCTGGGCGAGACCATCACCGTTACCGGGGCGATGGCGACGGTCGAAGCCCGTGATGCGCTGCAGGCGGCGGTGGAGCCCGGTATCGGCGACCGTAAGCTTCGGCTGGACGTGACGATCCTGAACAAGGATCTCTGCGCGGTGCGCAAGGTGCTGCCGCCGGTCGGTTCCGGCGACGCGATGATCTGGTTCGGCGATGGCAGGACGGGCGAGGTCAATCTGTCCGGCATCTTCCACGCGGGCGACAACCCGGTGGTCGAGGTGCGGGTGCCCGCCGAGCTTGCCGGACTTTCGCTTTGGGTGCTTGTCGTCGACAACACCAACCAGGTCTTCAGCCTTCTGCCGAACGAAAGGCAGCCCGAGCATGACATCCAGGCCATCGGCACCGTCAGCGACGGCACCCGCCGCGTGCGGGTCCTTCACGGTCTGGACGACGTCAAGGCCGGAAAGGGGATCTATTCGATCACCGTCGATCCGGCGAATTTCGGCAAGTCCGAGATCATCGCGATCCTGTCGAAGACCTCACTGTTCGGCACGCGCCTGCCCGAAACGCTGTCGGTCGGGGGGCTGGCGGACGAGCTGGCCGACGTGATCGCGAAAGACCCCGGGAACATCGTGTCAATCGCCTCAAGGGTCATTGATGCAAGACCTTGACTTTAGGTCAGGTGGTGCAAGAGTTGTGCCGTAGATTGTGTTTGCGCGTTTTGCAGAAGGCTTTGGACCAAGATGGACCTTGAACCGTTCCTGGTTCCGGTGGCGGACGGTAGCGCCTCGGGATCGGAGCTGCGTAATGACCCGCGTTTCCATGCCGTCGAGCGGTTGATGGAGCCTGCCGCGCGCAGCTTCCGGCTGGAGAATGTCAGGACGGGCGGGACGGGTGGCGTCACCATCGACTGGTCGGAAATCCTGTCGCAATCGGCCGGCCTTGCGGCGACGGGGCGCGACATCCGGCTTCTGGTGATCGTCGCCCGCGCCCTGGCCAATGCCGAGGGCTTCGAGGGGTTGCAGCAGGGACTGGGCCTCTTGACCGCGACGGTTGACCAGCACTGGGATACGGTGCACCCGCTGCTGCGCGAAGGTGCTTCCCCGCGTGAGGCGGCGACCCGGCGGATCAATGCGCTGTTCCAGTTGGAGAATGCCGACAATGGCCTGCTCTGCGATCTGGAGTTCACCACCGTCCTGTCGCCGCGCGGCATCGGGCCGATCACGGTCGGCGACCTGTGCGCGGGGGGCCTGACCCGCAGCCAGGCGCAGGCCGAACTGGCCGACGGACTGGGGGAAAAGGAGAAGACGGAGCTTCTCGGCAGGCATGACACCCGGGTGAACCGCGTCACTGCCGCCTGCCGGGCGCAAGCCATCGAGCGGCCCGAAGACATGGCCACGCTGGTCCAGTCGATCGAGGCCGCCCGCACCACACTTGCCGCATTGGAAACCGCCCTGACCGCCCGGGTGGGCGAGAACGGTGTCGGCGTCAAGTTCAAGGAGCTGGACAAGGTGCTGGGCCGGGCGCTCGCCCCCCTGACCGCCGCGCAGTCGCAGGCTTCTCCCGGCGCTACCGCATCCGAGGTGACTGCCATGGCCGAACCCTCTGCCCCCGCATCTGCGACGAACGGCGCGCATCCGCCCCCGAGCGCAGGCGCCATCCCCGGCGCCGTCAATTCGCGCCGGGATGTGGAACGCTGCCTCGACATGATCATCGATTTCTACGAGCGCACCGAACCCTCCAGTCCGATCCCGCATCTGGCGCGGCGGATGCGGAAGATGGTGCCGATGAACTTCCTGCAGCTGATGGAAGAGATCGCGCCCAGCGGGATGAAGGAATTCAAGAATGTCGCCGGCGTGGACGACAAGACGAAACCGGCTCCGCAGTGAGCGGCAAGATGTCAGGAGAGGTCTGAACCATGGCAAGTGAAAGCAAGGCAAAGGTGATCGAACGCAACCGCGCGCCGCGGGTGCAGATCGCCTATGACGTCGAACACTACGGCAGCCCGACCACCATCGAACTTCCCTTCGTCATGGGCGTGATGGCCGACCTGGCGGGCAAGTCGGAAACCCGCGAGGCGATGAAGCCGGTCAACGAGCGCACCTTCGTCGATGTGGATGCGGGCCGCTTCGGCAAGTTCATGGAGGCGCTGGCGCCACGGGTGAAGGCCCGTGTCCCCAACCGCCTGCCCGCCAAGGACGGCGCGGCGGACGAGGAGATGTTCGTCGACCTGTCCTTCAAGAGCATGTCCGACTTCACTCCCGACAAGGTGGCCGAGCAGGTCCCGGCGCTGGCCGAGCTTCTGAAGATGCGGCGGCAGCTTGAGGAGCTCCTCGGCTATATGGACGGCAAGGTGAACGCCGAGAAGCGCATCGCCCAGCTTCTGCAGAACGAGCCCCTGCTGATGCAGGTCGCCGACGAAGCCATGAAGAAGGAGGGCTGAGCGATGGCCGAACAGGAAAAGCAGGGCACGGCGGCTGCGGAAGCCCAGGCCATCGATCTGGGCGAGTTCAGCGACCTTCTTGAGAAGGATTTCCGCGTCAAGGAAGACGAAAGCCAGAAGCTGCAGAAACTGGTGCAGAACCTGGCGCTGGCGGCGACCGAGCGGTCCGGCACGGCCACCATCTCGGGCAATGCGGTCAAGTCGATCAAGAACCTGATCGCCGGGATCGACAGCTTGCTGACCACCCAGATGAACGAGATCATGCACGCCCCCGAGGTGCGCGAGATGGAGGGCACCTGGCGCGGGCTGCACTATCTGGTCAACAACACCGAGACCGACCAGAAGCTGAAAATCCGGGTGATCAACATCACCAAGGACCAGCTTGCCGACCAGCTGGAGGATTTCGAGGGCCAGATGTGGGACCAGTCCCCCATGTTCAAGCGGCTCTATACCGACGAATATTCGATGTTCGGCGGCGAGCCGTTCGGCGCGATCATCGGGGCCTATGAGTTCAGCCACCACCCGCGCGACGTGGGCCTTTTGCGCAGCATGTCCGGCATCTGCGCCAGCGCCCATGCGCCCTTCATCGCCGCCGCCGCGCCGCAGCTTTTCCGGATGCAGAGCTGGCAGGAACTGCCGAACCCGCAGGACCTGCAGCAGATCGTTTCCTCGCCGGACTATGCCAGCTGGCAATCGCTGCGCGAATCCGAGGACGCGCGCTATATCGGGCTGACCATGCCCCGCGTGCTGGCCCGCCTGCCCTATGGCGCGGCGACCATCCCGGTGAAGGGCTTCGCCTTCGAGGAAGAGATCGACGGCAAGCACGACCACTATGTCTGGATGAACGCCGCCTTCGCGATGGGCGTGAACATCAACCGCAGCCACAAGCTATATGGCTGGGGCAGCCAGATCCGCGGCGTGGAATCGGGGGGCGCGGTGATCAACCTGCCGGTCCACAGCTTCCCGACCGACGACGGCTCGATCTCGATGAAATGCCCGACGGAAATCGCCATCGACGACCGGCGCGAGGCGGAGCTGGCGAAGCTGGGCTTCATGCCGATCCTGCACCGCAAGAACACCGACATCGCCGCCTTCATCGGCGCACATTCCTTGCAGGACGACGAGACTCGCGCCGGACGTCTGGTCGACCCGGATGCCCAGGCCAACGAGCGGCTGTCGGCCAACCTGCCCTATCTCTTCCCGGTCAGCCGCTTCGCGCATTACCTGAAGGCCATCGCGCGCGACAAGGTCGGGACCTACAAGGAACGGGCGGACATGCAGGTCTGGCTGTCCGAATGGATCAATCGCTATGTGCTGCAGAACACGGCCATGGCGGATGACAAGGCCAAGGCGAAGCGCCCCCTGGCCAAGGCCGAGGTGCAGGTCGACTCTGTCGAAGGGCGCCCCGGTTACTACAATGCGCGCTTCTATCTCCGTCCGCACTATCAACTGGAGGGCATTAACGCGAGCCTCCGGCTGGTTTCCGAACTCCCGTCGGTCAAGAGCAAGTAACAGAACGAAGTTTCACCAAATTATCAGATGAAAGGATAAGCGAATGGCTGTCTCCGGCTATATGAAGATCGAAGAGATTCCCGGCGAATGCGGTCGTGCCGATCACGAGGGCGAGATCACCATCACCAGCGTGAATTGGGGCGTGACCCGCCCGGTGGTGAACACGCCCGGCGTCGGGCGCAGCACCGGGATGCCGAATGTCACCTCGGTCAACGTCACCAAATACTATGACAAGGCTTCGCCGCAGCTGGCCAAGGCGGTGCTGTTCGCGACCGCCCTGCCCGAGATCGTCATCACGCTGCGCAAGGATTCGGGCGATACGCATCTCGACTATCTGACGATCACGCTCAGCGACTGCATGGTGGAAAGCTACAACATGTCGGGCGCCAGCGACATCGAGACCCCGCCGATGGAAAGCGTCTCGATCGTGTTCAACAAGATCGCGATCCTCTACATCGAACAGGCCAGCGACCATTCGGCCGGTGGCGAACACGACGTCGAATATGATCTGGTCGCTGGTGCCTGAACCAGGCGCCAGGCGGCGATCAGGAGAGGGCAGGTCAGGTGGCTGATCCGATCCTTCAATCCCGGACCGAGGCGGTCCAGCCCAGCCTGTGGGACCGCCTCGTCGACGACCTGCCCGGCATCGTGACCGAGACCGACCGCCAGCGCGCCGACCTGTTGGCCCGGATCGGTGCTGCCAAGGTCGAGGCCGTTCTGGCGGGTGGCGCGCGCAGCATCGAGGCGGACGAGGACTTCGACGCCGACACGCGGCGCGACCTGCACCAGTTCCTGACCCAGATGGCCCGCCGCGCCTTCCTGGAAGAGCGCGGCATCGTCGTGAACGCCGCCGTCCTGCGTGAAGCGGTCCGCCGCGATATCGAGGCCTTGTTCAACGTCGAGCGCTTCGAATCCGGTGTGCAGCTGACCGATCTGGAGCGGAAGGATTTCGAGACCCCGCAGGAGATGATCGCCGATTTCCCCCATGTCCGCCGCTCGGTCCTGAACTACGGCGTGCCGTCCTTCTCGGGCCGGTCCATGACCGATTTCGATCTTGCCGCCCTGGCCAAGGAACTGCGCGAGGTGATCGCTGTCTTCGAACCCCGGCTGAAGCGCGACACGATCCGGGTGAAGGTGGCCCAGGGCGACCGGACGGGAATGCGGATCGAGGTCGACGCCATGCTGATGCTGTCGCCCGTCGCGGAACGGCTGCGGCTTTCCACCATGATCGACCTCGACAACGGACGCGCCACCACGGCGGTCGAGGAGGCGTGATGGACCGCAATTTCCTTGCCTATTACGAAGAGGAACTCGCCCATGTCCGGGAACTCGCGACCGAGTTTTCCGCGCTGCACCCGACCGTCGCCCGCAACCTGTCGCTGGATGCGGTGCCCTGTCCCGACCCTTACGTGGAACGCCTGCTGGAAGGCGTGGCCTATCTTGCCGCCCGGACGCGGCTGAAGGTCGATGCCGAAAGCAGCCGCTATGTCCGCAACCTGCTGGACGAGCTTTACCCCGATCTCGTCTGCCCCGCGCCCGCGATGACCATGGCGGTCCTGCATCCGGGGCCGCAGGTGCAGACCATGCTCGACGGCCATGTCGTCCAGCGTGGCACCCGCTGCGTGGCGGCCTACCGCGAGGGGATCGCCACCCGCGCCACCTATACCACCGCGCAGGACGTGGCGCTTTGGCCCATAGCGCTGGAGAAGGTGGATTACCTGCAAGACAGGGGTGCGATGAATGCCGCGGGCCTCGACCAGCCCGAGGCCGAGGCCGCGCTGCGGTTTACCCTGACACGGGTCGGGCCGGGATCGCTGGCCGAGCTTTCCCTCGACCGGCTGGACCTCTGGTTCGTGGGCGGCTCGCGCGGTGGGGCGATCCTGGACGCGGTCTTCGGTCATGGCGCCGCAGCCATCGCCCGCGCCCCCAAAGGCGCCCCGCAGCCGCTCACCGGCCCCTCCCTCGTCGGCGTCACCGACCGCGAGGGTCTCTTGCCCCGTGTCCGGCCGTCCTTCGAGGGCTATCGGCTGATGCGGGAATATTTCCTGATGCCGGAGCGCTTCCATTACCTGCGGCTCGACGGGATGAATTCCGCGCTGCGCGCCTGCACCACCGGCCCCTGCGAGGTGGTTGTCTACCTCGACGCCGCGCGCCCGGAGCTTTCGGACATCGCGGCCAAGGATTTCCGCCTGTTCGTGGCACCGCTGGTCAACCTGTTCGAGAAGGAATGCAACGTCATCGACATCGACGGTCGCTCTGCCGCCCATGTCGTCCACGCCGATCGCACACGCCCGCGCGACTTCGAGATCTACCGACTGACGCGGGTGGAGGACGCAGACAGCGATGGCCCCGATGCTACGGTGGAGCCGCTCTATTCGGTGGGCCAGCACCGGGGCTCGGGTCTGGTCTACACCACCGAACGCCGCCCGCGCAGGCCCGGCGAAGACGAAATCCGCCGCGGCCAGACCCGCACCAGCTATGCGGGCGATGACCTGTTCCTGTCCATCGCCAGGCCCGCCGACGTGACCGTGACCAAGGCGATCCGGCGCCTGGACATCCGCGCGCTTTGCACCAACCGCGATCTGCCGATCCTGGACGACAGCCCGAAGCTCAGCCTCGAAACCGGCGATCCCGTGGGCCGGATCGAGCTGATCGCCCCCTTCCGCCGCCCGCGTGGATCGGTCGCCTCGGCGCTGCCGAACATCGTCTCGGGCGGGGAGAGCCAGCTCGATGACCTCGCCTGGCGGCTGGTGGCGCAACTGGCGCTGAATCATCTCTCGCTGGCCGAGCCGGGACAGGACGCCGAACCCCTGCGCGCGATGCTGGACCTTTACGCCGGGCGCGGCGATCCGGCGATGGCCCGCCATGCGCGGTCGATCACCCGCGTCCGGTCGCGGCAGGTGGTGGAACGGCTGGGTATTCCCGGCCCGATCTGCTTTGGCCACGGGGTCGAGATCACGCTGGACGTGGACGAGACGACGATGGCGGGCGGCTCGACCCTCCTGCTCTCCGCCCTTCTGAACCAGCTTTTCGCCCGCCACGCCGCGATCAATTCCTTCGTGCGCACGAAAACCCATCTCATGCAAAGACAGGAGGACGTGTCGTGGCCGATGACGCCGGGCAACCGCGCCCTGATCTGAGCGGGGATCTGGCTGCGCCCGAAAGCATGGGCTTCTTCGAGCTGCTCCGCAGGCTCGAACGCGACCAGTTGCGCTTTGGCCGGGCCGGGGGGCCGGGCCGCGAGCCCGCGCGCCTCGGCCAGCGTGCGCGTCTGACCTTCGGGACCCGTGACGTGGCAGGCTTCGCCCCCGGCACGCCGCCCAAGGTGGATGTGGAGGTGCTGGGCCTCCTCGGCCCGGAGGGCGCATTGCCCCTGCACATCACCCGCTGGGTCATGGGCCGGATGTCCGACCGCTGGTTCACCGAGGGCAGCGATGCGGCTTCGGACACGACCTTCCTCGATTTCTGCAACCTCCTGCAGCACCGGATGATGGCGCTTTACTGGCGCGCCTGGGCCGACGCCCGGCCAGAGGTGCAGATCGAACACGAGGCCGCCGGGCGCGTGCGGGCTTTGGTCGAGGCGCTGGCGGGCGTCGCCCTGCCGGGGACGAAGCCGAAGCTGCCGGATGCGCAGACCCGGCTGAAGCTGCGCCATGCCACGTCGCTGGGCCGTCAGGTCTATAGCGTCGAGCGGCTGACGGATTATCTGGGTGATGTGCTGGCGGCCCCGGTCGCGCTGGTGGAATTCCTCGGCACCTGGACCAAGATCCCGCCCCGACTGCAATCGCGCCTTGGTCGCCAGCACGCCCGGCTTGGCCGCTCTGCCGTGGTCGGTGCCCGCAGCTTCCAGCGCCAGACGCTGGTGGAGCTGCGCGTCGGGCCCCTGCCGTTGGACCGGTTCACCGAATTCCTTGCCGATCCGGCGCTGACCGCCCGCCTGCGCCATGCGATCCGCCACGCGATGGGCCGCGAGATGGAGTTCAACCTGCGCCTCGTGCTGGCGAAGGAGGACGTCCCCGATGCCCGGCTCGGCCAGTGCCGGCTGGGCCGCACCACCTGGCTGTCGCCGAAGCGGCAAAGCGATGCCGACGACCTGCGCCTCTACCACGTCGCGCAAGTGGAGGCCACATGACCCTGCGCCTGACCATCGAGCACAGCCCCCATCCCCAGGACCGGCACGAGATGCGCCATCCGGGGGGCGAATTCTCCATCGGCCGCGGGGCGGAGTGTTCCTGGCAGATCAACGACCCCGACATGTATGTCTCGCGCAAGCATTGCGTGATCACTGGTGAGGCGGGGCAGTTCATCGTCACCGATGCCAGCCGGGGCGGACTTTACATCGACGGCAAGGACCAACCCTTGGGGCCGGGGAATGCCGCGCGGCTGGAACCGGGGATGCGCCTGCGCCTGGGCGATACCGTGATCCGGGTCGAGATCGAGGCTCCCGCGCCGGTCGCCACACCGCGGACGCAGGCCCCGGCGCAGCGGCAGATGACGCATGACGACTTCTTCTCGCAGCCCGTCACGCCTCCGCCGCCCGTTCAACGACCGCAGGGCCTGCCGCAGCCCTTCGACACCGGCGCCATCGACGCCCGCCGCTATGACACGGCCCCGGACCGCGCAGCCCCCCCGCCGCTCTTCGACGACCCTTTCACCCTCGACCGCTCGGTCCAGGCCCGTCCCACGGGCAGCGTGCCAGAGCCCATCGCCCCGCGCGGGGGCGACTTCGGCTTCGGGTCCTTCTTCGACGAACCGGCCAGGGGTCGGCCCGCCGAGCCGACAGCGCCCGCCGAGCCTGCCCCGGCGGCGCCGGTCGCTGCCCCCGCTTCAGATGACTGGTGGGCCATGCCACCCCCCGTCGTCGCCCCCGAACCGCCCTCCCCCGCCCCGGAGCCCCCGCCGCCCGAGCCCCTGCGCCTGACCCCGGACGCTCCGGCCGCATCTCCGCTTGTCGACGAAGAGAACCGCTCCCGCCAGCGCGGCGAACCGGCCCCGCCGCCGCCCGCCCCCGGACCTTCTGCCGCCGCCCCTTCCAAGCCGGACACTGCGGCGGATACGGGGCTGCGCGAGGCCTTCTTCCGCGGCCTCGGTCTCGACCCCTCGGCTGCGCAGGACCCGGCCGCCGAGATGGAGGCGATGGGCCAGCGCTTCCGCCTGCTGGTGGAAGGGCTGATGCTGATGCTGCGCACCCGCGCCAAGGAGAAGCAGAACGCCCGCGTGGCACAGACGGTGATCAGCAACACCGACGTCAACCCGCTGAAGTTCCTTGCCTCCACCAACGAGGCCATTGCGGCCCTCGTCGCCGCGAAAGGACCGGGCTACCTCGACCCGGAAACAGCGATCAATGGTGCCTTCCGCGATCTGGCCGACCATCAGGTCCGGTCCTGGGTCGCGATCCAGTCGGCCCTGCGCCGGATGATCGACCGCTTCGATCCGGCGGCGGTGGAGAAGGACCTGGAACAACTCGGGATGCTGGAATCGCTCCTCTCCGGCGGGCGCAACGCCAAGCTGTGGAAGGCCTATACCGACCGCTACAAGGACATCGCCCGCGCTGCCGAGGACCGGTTCCTGGGCGAGGTGGGCGCGGATTTCCGTGACGCATATGAAGGCAACAGGGAGAAGACCCATGACGATTGAGACTGGAATTCCGCGCCGTGCCTTTCTGATCGGCGGCAGCGCGCTTCTGCTGGTGGCCTGCGCCCCATCCGGCCCCGGATCGGTGACGCTGGTCGCGCAAGGGGCGGCGGGCATGAACCCCGGCCCCGATGGCGCCGACCGGCCACTGACGCTGCAGGTCCTGCAACTGCGGGGCGCGGGGGCTTTCGACGGGGCGGATTTCTTCGCGCTCCAGAACGCCTCGGCCGCGCTTGGCGGCGACCTCGTGAAGGCCGACACCATCGCACTTGCGCCCGGCGGCAAGGCGACGAAGACCATCACGCTCGACCCCACCACCGCGCTGATCGCCGTGGTCGCGGGGTTCCGCAATCCGGCGGGCAAGCAGTTCCGGGCCAAGTCCTCGGTCTCGCCGACCGACGCGGTGACGTTCGCGCTTGACGTGACCGCCAGCGGGATCAAGCTGACCCCGATGTGATGCTCGGCGCGCGTGCAGGAACAGGACAGAAGCATGAGTGACAAGAACAAGGTCGTCTGGTCCGAAGGATTGTTCCTGCGCACCCAGCACCTGCAGCAGCAGGACCGCTATACCGAGGGCCTGGTGCGCGGCGCGCTCCAGGCTGCGCCGATGCAGGCCTGGGGGTTCCGGTCGCTCACGCTGGACAAGCCCGCGCTGGATGCGGGCCGGGTCGCCATTGCCTCAGCCTCCGGCATCTTCCCCGACGGCACCCCCTTCGCCATTCCCGACACCATGTCCGCCCCCGCCCCGGTGCCGGTCAAGGCGGATATGGCCGGGCTGGTCGCGCTGGCGATCCCCATCGAGCGCCCCGGGGCGGCCACCATCGACCCCGCCCATGCCGAGCCCGCGGGCTCGCGCTATCGCGGGGTGATCCAGACCGTCCGCGATGCCATCCGTGGCGGGGCCGAGCCGGAAGAGCTGGAGGTCGCCCGTCTTTCCGCCCGCCTGATCCTGCCGGGCGAGGATGCCGCCGGTTATGTCGCGCTGCCCGTCGCCCGGGTCGACGGGTTGCGGGCGGAAGGGTCCGTCGCCATTTCCGACGGCTATCTCGCCCCCGCGCTCTGCCTGTCCGCCGTTTCCTGGTATGCGGGGCTGGCGCAAGAGGTCGTCACCGGCCTGGACCGCATCGCCGAGGCGCATGGCAAGCTGGTGCTGGGCGGGGCAGGGCGGTCGATCGAGAACCTGCTGCTCCTCGAACTCGCCAACACCGCCCGCCCCCGCGTCGCACATATGCTGGCGCAGAACCTGCACCACCCGTCCGAGCTGTTCATGGAACTGGCCGGGCTGGCGGGCCGGATGGCGACCTACGGCTCTTCCTCGCGGCGGCTGTCGGACCTGCCCGCCTATGACCATCTTGACCCGCAACCTGCCTTCGCCGCACTTGCCGACACGCTGCGCTCGCTGATGCTGTCGCTGCGCCACGTGGAACCGAAGTCCCGCGCGCTTCAGGTCGCCCGCCACGCCCAGAACATCTGGAAGGTCCGCATCGACAATCCCGACATCCTGAAGTCCAGCCGCATCGTGCTGCGCGTGGGTTCCGACATGTCGGACGAAAGCCTGCGCCGCATCTTCGTGGGCCAGGCCACGGTGGGCGCGGCGGACGCCTTCGAGAAGCTGTGGAAATCCCGCCTGCCGGGGATTCCGCTGAAACCCCTCCACTCCCAACCGCGCGAGATTCCCTATGACGGCGAGCGGCTGTGCCTGGAGCTTGACCAGAAGTCCGAACATTTCGCCCAGTTGTCCGACGCGCCCGGCTTTGTCATCGGCGTGTCGGGCGCGCTGGACCGGGAGCCGGAAATCGACTGCTACGCCGTGAACAGGTGACGGATGAACAGGTGATGGGCGCATGAGCGACCAGGACGACCCCTTCGGCCTTTCCAATGACGCCGGACGCACCCGCATCCGGCCGGTGAAGTCGAACACGCCCGCCACCACCCCGGTGCAGCCGACCTTCGGCGGTGGCCCTCCGCCGACGCAGGGCTATGGCGGGCAGGGCTATGGCGGACAAAGCTACGGGGGCGGCGGACAGGGCAGCGGCTTCGGCGGTCCACCGCAGGACTACGGCCAAGGGGCGGGTCGCGGCCCGAAGCCGCGCCTGACCCGCGCCCATCCGAACCCGCTGATCGTCGCCTTCGCCTCGCTTCTGGAAGTCGCGCCCGAGCTGGAACGCGCGCTGCCCCCCGCCAATGCCGAGGCGCTGCGCCTGCGCCTGCAAGACAATCTGATCGACGCCCGCGACAGCGCTGTCGGCATGGGCGTGCCGATGACCCGCGCCAACCAGGCGGCGTGGTTCGTCGCCGCGCTGATCGACGACATCGCGCTCAACACGCCCTGGGGCGGCCATTCCGGCTGGCCGCGTCAGCCGCTGGTCGTGGGCCTGTCGGGCGAGGTCGATGCCGGGACCAAGTTCTTCGACCGGCTGGAGGAACTGCTCCGCTATCCCAACCGCGACCCCGAGATGCTGGAGCTAGGTTTCCACTGTCTGAACCTCGGCTTCCGTGGCAAGCACCGCGTCCAGGGCCGCACCGGCGACTCGGCACTTCTCGCGCTGCGCTCCGCCATCGCCCGCGCCATCCGCAACCCTGAGGCCGAGGCGGCAGAGCTTTCCCCGCACTGGCAGGGCGTGGTCGCCCCCGACGAAAAGCCCCGCTTCGCCGTGCCGCTGTGGACCATCGCGCTGGCTGCCATCGCGGTGATGACGGCCACCTATGTGGGCCTCGGCATCCAGCTGTCGAACAAGGCGACCCAGCTCTATGCCCTTGCCCGCCTGTTGCCGCCCGCCGAACGCGCCGAGATCTTCCGCCCGGTCCGCACCAATGCCGAACCCCCGGCGCCCGAGATCAAGATCGAACCCGTGGTGCTGGAACTGGTCCCCGCCTGCCTGGCCAAGGCGCCCGCCGAGACCGCCGCGGCCCTGACCGGCAAGGATGACGTGAGCCTTGCCTTCTTCACCCTGCGCGGGTCGAACCCCGAGGTTTTCCGCAGCGCCAAGGCCGACATCAACCAGGTCTACGGGCCGCTGGTGAATGCACTGGCCGACTGCATCAAGGAGAACATCGAGGTCATCGGCAAGGTCACGGTGATCGGCCATACCGACAGCGTCCCGGTCCAGGCCTCGAACCCCTTCGACTCGAACCAGGGCCTGTCCGAGGCCCGGGCGAAGACCATCGCCGACCTGCTGACCGCCGCCGGAGTGCCCGCCGACCTCATCGCCGCCGAGGGCCGGGCCGACAGCGAACCCGTGGGCGACAACGGCACGAAACAGGGCCGCGCCGAGAACCGCCGCATCGAGATCAAGATCGAGAAGAAGCTCTAGATGAAAGTCCTGAAAGCCATCTTCAGGTTCCTCTTCTCCCGCCGCCTGTGGACCTTCATCGGCATCCTTCTTCTCTGCGCGCTGATCTGGCTGTTCGGGCCTCTCGTCTCGGTCGGCGACATGGTGCCGCTGGCCGACGATCTGGTGCGGATGATCGTCATCGCGGTGATCCTGGTCCTCTGGCTCTTCTCTCTCCTTCTCGCGCAGCTCCGCGCGGCGAGGAAGAACCAGCTTTTCGTGACCGAGCTTGCCACGCCCGAGAAGCCCAAGGCCGCACTGCCCGGCGAGGCCAACGTCGCCGAGATCAACACCAAGTTCGCGCAGGTGCTGACCGAGATGAAGCGGTCGAAGCTCGGCGGCAAGAAGTTCCTGCGTGACATGCCCTGGTATGTCATCATCGGCCCGCCCGGCAGCGGCAAGACCACCGCGCTGCGCCAGTCCGGCCTGCATTTCCCCATCGACCTGTCGGACGACCTGAAGGGCGTCGGCGGCACCCGGAACTGCGACTGGTTCTTCACCGAGGATGCCGTGCTGGTCGACACCGCCGGGCGCTACGTCCAGCAGCAGAGCGACCCGGAAATCGACTCGGCCGAATGGCTGGGCTTCCTCGATATGCTGAAGAAGCACCGCGGCAAGCGGGCGCTGAACGGGGTGATCCTGACCCTCTCGCTCAAGGAGCTTCTGGCGGGCGAGGCCGCTGTTCGTGAGCATGGCCGCGAGATCAGGAAGCGCCTGGCCGAGTTGCGCGAGCGGTTGCAAATCCAGCTGCCGGTCTACCTGATGCTGACCAAGGTCGATCTCGTACCCGGCTTCGAATCCTTCTTCGGCACATTGCCGACCAAGGACCGCGAACAGGTCTGGGGCGCCACGCTGCCCACCGATGCCCGCATCGACCGCACCACCATCGAACGCGAGGTGAAGGCGCTTCTTGCCAACCTCGAAACCCGCCTCACCTCGCGCATGGCCGAGGATGTCCCCCTCGACCAGCGCGCCGAGGTCTTCCGCTTCCCCGCCCAGGTCGAACGGCTGGAAGCGCCGCTGAAGCTTCTGATCGACACGGTGTTCGGCGAAAGCCGCTACGAGGAAAGCCCCTGGTTGCGGGGTTTCTACCTGACCTCCGCCACCCAGGAAGGATCGCCCATCGACCGGCTGGTCGGGGAGCTGGTCGGATCCTTCGGCCTGAACGCCGACACGCCCTCCCGCCGCCCCTTCGGCGAGAAACGGTCCTACTTCCTGCGCAATATGCTGACCGACCTCATCTTCCCCGAGGCCGGTCTCGGCACCTTCGACGCCGCCGCGGAGGAGCGCCGGAAATGGCTCTGGCGCGGGTCGCTGGCGGGGGCCTCGCTTCTCACCCTTCTCGCCGGTCTTCTCTTCCTCTTCTCCTTCCTGCGGTATTCCGGCGGCATCGATGACCAGGAACGGCTGCTGGCCGACCTCTCCGGCCGCCTTGCCAATGTCGCCGCCCGTCAGGCGCCGACCGACCCTCTGGACCTGGAACTCGCGCTCGACGGCGTGACCGAGGTCAAGGCCGCCGCGACGGATGTGGCCAGCTCGCCCTTGACCTTCATCGGCCCCACCGCGCGCTCGGAGCTGGCCGAGGCGCAGCGCATCGCCTATGACCGCTCGCTGCGCAATATTCTGGAGCCGCGCATGATCGCCATGCTGGAGGCCACCATGTGGCGCCAGATACGCGATCCGGAATACCTGCTCGGCGCGCTCAAGGTCTATTACATGATGACCGGCCTTGCGCCGTACGACCGCGACTTCGCCGCGCAGTGGTGGCAGGACCAGCTGCCGCTGAATGCCCCCATCGACCCTTTCCCGACTGACGCCGCGCTGGATCACCAGCTTGCCGCCATCGACCGCATGGGGTCGGAGACACAGAAGATCACCCCCGACAATGCGCTGGTGCAGCAGGCGCTGCAGTCGATCTGCACCATCCCGCTGGCCGCCCGCGCCTATTCCGCGCTGATTTCCGACCCCGCCGTCACCGCCCTGCCGGAATGGATTCCCGCAGAGAAGGCCGGGCCCAACGCCACCCGCGTCCTGACCCGGATTTCCGAGAAGACCCTGCGCGTCGGCCTGCCCGGCGCCTTCACCTATGACGGCTTCCACAACACCGTCCTGCCGCTGATCCCCGAAGTCGCCGCCACCGCCGCGCTGGATCAGGCTGTCTTCGCCGGGGGCTGCGCCGAAAGCTCGGACGCCTCGGTCGCGACGCTGGAGGCCGACATCCTCAAGCTCTACCAGGACGATTTCATCGCCCAGTGGAACGGCATCCTGCGCGACATCCGCCTTGCGCCGATCACCGACCTGCAGACCGCCACGGCGAATATGAAGGACCTCGCCAGCCCTGATTCCACCCTCCGCCGCCTAGTCCGTGCGGTGGTGGACGAAGTCGACCTGACCCGCGTCATCCCGGAAGGAGAGGGCAATGCCGCGACCGAGGGTCTGGCCAAGAAAGCGGTCTCCAAGCTCGGCAAGGTGGGCAAGCTTCTGAAGGCGGGCAGCAAGCTTGCCACCTCCACCGACGGCATCCAGGACGGCCCGCCCCCCGGCACCGATGTCGCGCTGCATTTCGCGCCGCTGAAGGCCGCGATCGAAGAGGTCGACGGGACGCCACCGCTGCTGGATGACGTCGGCCTGCAACTCGACGGTCTTGCCAAGGAACTCGCCAGCGCGATGAATTCGCCCGACCCCGAAGCGACCCTGCTCGCCCGGGGTGGTCTGGGAGAGCTGACGGGCGCGGTCGCCAATGCGGCCCGGTCCCTGCCCGACCCGCTGGACGACTGGGTGGCCGGCATCGCGGGCGATACCATCGCCGTGACCCGAGACGCGGTGATCAGCCAGTTGAACGACCGCTGGCGCGCCGATGTCTACGATTTCTGCGTCAAGGCCACCGAGGGCCGCTATCCCTTTGACCCATCCTCTGCCATCGACGTCAATGTCGCCGACTTCCGCGAGCTGTTCGCCCCCGGCGCGCGGATCGACAAGTTCGTGACCGAGAACCTGCTCGGCTACATCGACACCACGGTAAAGCCCTGGGCCTGGCGCGCCGACTTCGGGCTGGACGGGGCGCTTCTCGCCCCCTTCGAGCGCGCCCGGTCGATTCGCGACGGGCTGTTCCCCGGCGGTTCAGGTCCGGTGATGGCCTTCACGCTGGAAGCCAAGGACCTGACCCCCAACGCCGCCTCCGTCACGCTGAACGTCGACGGGCAAGTGCTGACCTATCTTAACGCCGCCACTCGCCCGATGCCCATGACCTGGCCAGGTCCCGATGGCACCAACCTGATCTCGCTATCGTTCCAGCCCGCCGATGGCACCGGGGAGCTGCTCACCTCGGAGACTGGCTCCTGGGCCTGGCTGCGGCTGATCCGCAAGGGGCGCCTGTCCTCGACCGACCTGCCCGAAGTCTTCCGGCTCAACCTCGGCCTCTCCGGCTTTTCCGCTGCCTTCGAGCTGCGCGCCGCCTCGGTCGACAACCCCTTCGACCTGAAGATGTTCGGCAACTTCAAATGCCCGACGAAGTTCTAGGCGAACCGGACGACGGCCGCCCCGTCGCGGGTTTCTTCGGCAAGCTGCCCGCCACCGGCGATTTCGTATCGCGCGGTCTGCCCGACACCTTTCGCAAACCGTGGGACGCCTGGCTCACCCGCCACGTTGCCCCCCTGCAGCGCGAGGGGCTGATCTTTCCCCCCGGCGGCCTGCGGTTTCGCCTGCCCTCCGGCGGCCACCTCGCCGCTGGGCTGATCCTGCCCAGCCAGGACAGCGCCGGGCGGCTCTTCCCGCTCTCGCTCCTCTTCATCGCGGGAGGCGACGTTACCCCGGACCAGATCGACCCCTGGTGCGATGCTGCCACCGGCCTGGAAATCCTGTCAGCCGATGACCTTTGGCACGCGCTCGACGCGCTTCCCGCCCCGGTCCCCGATGGGCCGGCCACCGGTCCGATGCAGCTCTGGGTCAGAAGCCAGCCGCCCCTCTTCACCGCACCGGATGACCCGGACACCCTTCTTCGGAAGCTCCTCGACCCGGCATAGGGAGGTGGCGTCCGCAGTCCCGGCCGCTCGCCGCGCGTTCATTGCGGTCCAGCGGAAGCCGTTTCACCCTACCTGCATCGTCTCAGTTCTGGTTGATCTTCGCGCCCTTCATCGTGATGTTTCCATCCGCCTTGACGTTGATCTTGCCGGACCCGGTCAGGCTGATGTCCTTGCCCTTGATCGTGATGGTGCCGTCCTTCTTCATCGTCACCTGCGCATCGCCGCATTTCAGGGTGATCTCGTCGGTCACGTCCAGCACGAATTTCTTGCCGACCTTGACCCCCATGTCCTTGCCGACATTGACCATCTCGGCATTGGCAATGTCGGTGGCCCGGCCCTTGGCCACCTTCAGCGCCACATCGCCCGAGATCGTCTCGCCCTGATTGCCACCGATCGACATGGTCTCGTCGCCGCCGACCGAGACCGTCCGCTTGCCTCCCACCGTCCAGCTGTCATCCGACCCGACGGAATGGGTCTCAGACGCCCCCACCGTCACGTCGCGGCTGGCGCCGATGGTCATCGTCTGCGCCGCGCCCACCGACCGCGTCTCGGTCGCGCCGACCGTGTCCACACGTGCCGCGCCCACGGTGATCGTCTGCACGGTGGCCACCGTCTGGGTATGGTTCGCCCCGATGGTTTCGCTGGAATTCGCCCCGATGCTGATCGTCTCGTTCGACCCCACCGACAGCGACCGGTTCACCCCCACCGTCTCGGTATCGTTGTTGCCGATGCTGGTGGTCTGGTCATGGCCCACCGTCACCGATTTGTCGTTGCCAACCGTCTCGGTCCGGTCGTGGCCGATGTCCTGCTTGGCGTCATGGCCCACGTCCTCGGCGAAATCGTTGCCGATGGTGCGGGTCTCGTTGTTCTTGACCAGTTCGTTGTGGTCCTTTTCCGCCTGGAAATAGACCTCTTCCGACCCCTTCTTGTCCTCGAAGCGCATCTCGTTCCAGCCGCCCCCACCGGGTGAGGAATTCGACTTCCAGCCCGACTGGGTTGCGTTCGCCGGCAGGCCATACGGCGGCATCTGCGCGGCATTGTAGACGCGACCGGTGATGATCGGCGCGTCCGGGTTGCCTTCCAGGAAGTCGACGATCACCTCCTGCCCGATGCGGGGAATCTGAATGAACCCCCAGCCCGATCCGGCCCAGACCGAGCTGACCCGTACGAAGCAGCTGGAATTCTCGTCCTTGCCGCCCAGCCGGTCCCAGTGGAACTGCACCTTCACGCGCGAGTATTCGTCGGTGAAGATTTCCTCGCCCGAAGGCCCCACCACCACCGCCGTCTGCGGCCCTGACATCAGCGGCCGTGGGGTGCGGCGTTCCGGGCGGAAGGTCAGGGACAGCGGTTGCAGCTTCAGCCGGACCCCGAAGCCTTCGCCCTGCCGCTGCATCCCGGCGCGATACTGGTCGTCCCACATCTCGTAGTCCGACCGCAGCACCAGATATTTCTGGTTGTCTGCCTCGCGCTCGAATTCCTCCAGCGCGAAGCTGACGCCCGACCACAGGCCCCGCACATTCCCCGCCGCCTCCACCCGCACATGCGGCGCCTGCGCCTCTTCCAGCCGGATCGCCGCCATGGGCTCGCCCGCGCCGACCTCGATGTAGTCGCCCGGATAGTGGTAAAGCTCGCCCTTCGCCGCCTCATGCGATTTCGGCGCATCCGACTTGGTCATCAGGTCGGTGGCGGGCTTCTTGAAGTCATAGTCCGTATGCACATAGACCCCCGACCGGACCGAGGCGCGCGGCAGGAAGTCGGTGATCACGTCGTCCTGGCCGATCACGTTTCCCGCCTCGCCGCGGAACTTGATCGTCTCGAACCCTTCGGCATCCTTCACGCTGGCATTGGCGTCCGACAGGACCAGCGTGTGCTCGCCGTCCGCATGGTCGAAGTGGTAGAAGATTCCCTCGTGCTCCATCAGCCGCTGCACGAAGTCGAGATCGCTTTCCCGGTACTGCACGCAATAGTCGCGCGGCGGATAAGAGGCCTTCAGCCGCTTTTCCACCTTCACATGGGCATAGGGTTTCCAAACCTCCTCAATGATCTCGACGACGCTTTTCTTCTGGAAGATGCGGTTGTCGCTGCGGTTGGTCAGGAACCAGAGCCACGGCCGCAGCACCAGGCGGTAATGGGCATAATCCTCGCGGTATTCGTGGAAGGCGAACTCGGCGACGATGCCGTGGAAGAACCGCTTGTCGCTGCGGGTGCGGACGGTGATGGTGACCGGCGTCCCCAGGATGTCTTCCGCCTTGAGGTTGATATCCTTGCTGATCAGCCCGGTTTCGTAGCGGAAGCACCGGCTGATCTCGTCGAACCCTTCCATCTGCGCAAAGAGCAGCTTGTCGCCCAATGAAGTGCTGACTGTGATGTTGCGGCCGTCAGCCATGCTGGTCACTCCTGTCGAAATCGCGGTCAAATCGGGGTTTGGGCAAATACCCGGTCAGTCTAGCCTAAAATCTCGGGCTTGGCGCTGAATTCGTGGTCACAGCGCGGTGGGGCAAGCCAGACCCTTCAGAAGCTTCCAGCGCGACAACGGATTGGCCTCGGAGGGGAACTGCACCTCCATGAAGAGCCGTGCATTGCCGGACTTGAGGTCGATGAGGAATCGCTTGCCGCCGTCGCGTTCGCGCAGGCGGATCCCGTCGAGGATGCGGAACAGGCCCCATTCGCCGGGCTCTGCCAGCGTGGCGCTGCCTTCTGCTGTGGTGAACCGCACCTCGGCCCCCGCCGCGGGGTTGGTGCCGGGCCAGGCCAGGGTGAGCGGCGCGAGCGTGGTCTCGACCGGCCCGCCTTGTCCGCCTACCGCCACGAAGGTCTTGCCGCGTTCGGCCAGCGCGGCCAGCGTCATCTCGCTGCCCTGGCCGGAAAAGCCGGCGGCAATGGCCTGGGTCCGCTGCAGGAACTCGGCGCTTTTCGGGTCGAGGCCCGCGAAGCGCGCATCCGGCTTCCAGCGCCAGGGTGTGCTGGACGTGTCGATATAGGGTTCGGCCCGGGCGCGGTAGAACTTGTCGATGGCCCCCCCGGCGCCAAGCAGCCGTGTCACGTCGTTCAGCAGTGCATCCGCGCCTGTGGCGAAGGGATAGCGCGCTTCCGTCACCTGCTTGCAAAGCGACAGGACCTCGGTCTGCCAAGCCTTTGTCAGCGGGTTCGACAACGGGTCGGCCTGCGCCGCGCTGGTCTGGACCAGCACGTCCTCGACGATCTGCACCACCATCGGCGGGGCCGTCCGCAAGGCTGCCAGCGTGGCCCCGCGCGCCTGTGCAGACATCAGCCGCTGAAGCCCGCGCGGCTCGTCCCGGTCCATCGCGCCAAGCGCCACGTTCAGGCTGGCGAAGAGGCCTGCGATTTCGTTCATCCGGCCGTCTTCGGAATACTGGATCAGCGCTGCGAATTCCGAGGCGATGCGCAGCTGCATGGCATGGGGCCGGTTGCGGTCCAGCCCGCCGACCTGTGCCCAGACTTCCGGCAGAAGCTTGGCCAGCGGTGAATCCGGCGCGGACAGGCGGCCCGAAACCAGCACCGCCTGCTGCGGATCGGCGAAGGGGCGCACCTGCACATCGGCGAGGAAGGCCTTCCAGCGCGCCAGCGTCTCGCGTTGCAGGACATCCATCACCCGGTCCGGTGCATCATTCTGGGTTGCCGGAGGCTTGCCGAAGAGCCGCGCCGCCTCGGCCCGCGTCACCTGCACCGCAAGCCCGGCCCCGACCCTGCGGGCATAGTCCCAGCCCGCTTGCGTGAAAAGACCGGGAATCGGCGTCTCCATCGCCAGCCCCGACCGGCGCTGCAGCACGACCGACAGGCCCGGCACGGCGGTGTCCGGCAGCCAGGGCGCCAGCCCTGCCGCGCCCGCCGACCGTTGCAGTTCCAGATAGGCCCGCGCCGCTTCGGGCGCATCGGCGGCATAGATCCGCGCCTGCGCCAGAAGCTCGGCATCCGGCGGCGGCGGGGGTGTCTCCGGCTGACGAAGCCGCGCGATATGGGAGGCAAGGGGTTGCAGGTCGGGCAGCATTCCTGCCCGGTCCGTCAGCCAGCCCGCCAGATAGTCCGGTGTCCAGTCGGCCTGTCCCGACAGGATCGACCAGGCCCGCAGCGTGTCATAGAGCGGCAGGCTCTCGCCCTCTGCCGTCAGCGCCGCATCCACGGCCCGGGCCAGCGCGCCCGGCAGGTGCTTCTGCACCGCCGCGTCATAGACCGCATCGGCCCGCACCGCCGCATCGAAGCCCAGGGGCCCTGCAAACAGCCGGATCGGCGCCTTCTTCGCGGCCTGCTCCACGCCCCTTGCCGCTTCGCCCAGCCGGGTCAGCCGCTGCGGCAGATCGGGGATCACGCCGTCACGGTCCAGCCCGATGTCCAGCGCCTCGGCCTCGAAAAGCTGTGTCAGGTCGCGGTGGAAGCGCCATTCGACGAACCCGGCCCAGCCCGCAACCAGCAGCACGAAAGCCAGGATCAGCACCAGCGTGATCCCGGTCCAGCCCGCGCCGAGGTTGCGGTCGAACCGGGTCCGGCTGCCTTCCAGCACCGCCAGCCGCCGCTCCATGAAGACCTTCACGCCTGCGAACTCCGGCCCCGCCTCGCCCGCCTTGCGGATGAAGTCGCGCAAGCTGGTCGCCGAGAGGTCGCGTCCGTCGAAGATCAGCCGGTGCGCCCCCGCACCCCAGAGCGAGACATCCACCGCCCGGTTCCGGCGCGCCGTCTGGTCCAGCACAAGGCCCAATGCATAGCGCGCGGGCTGCACGGTCGAGGGCTGCACGCCCGCCCGTTCCAGCTCGGCGTCGAAACGGTCCAGCGCCTCGCCTGCGCGCTGCACCAGCACCTGCGCCTCCACCCCCCGGATCGTCGCCAGCTGCTCGATCATGCGCAGGATCGGCCCCGCCGCGCGTTCATAGACCTCGGGATCGGATACCCGCCCCCCACGCTTTGGCGGCAGGACCGTGCGCGGGCTGTTCGGCGCACCACTCATTGCGACGGGATCAGCCCTTCATCGACCCATTTCTGCAGGGTCTCTTCGCCCACCTCGAAATGCATCCCGTCCTCGCGGTTGTAGCCGCCGCCCCAATACCAGCCCTCGTCATTGAAATGCTCGGCCAGGATCACCAGGCCTATCTGCATGGTGCCGTCGGCGAAGGGGTCAAGCTCGCCCTGCAACGTGATGTCGATCGCCGTTCCGAAGGAATGGTTGGAAACCGAACTGGCCGACCCCCGGATCAGCCGGACGCAAAGCGCACCCGCCGTGCCGAGCTTGGCATAGATGTCCGGCTCGTCCTCCTTCAGCTTCGCGAAGATGCGTTCCAGGCTGTCCAGCGCCGGCTTCAGCATCGTGGCCTTGATCGGGCCGATCTGCCGGGTCTCGACCAGACCCTTCAACCGCGGATTGGTGATCCCCCGGCAATCGGTGCCCAGGTCCTCGCGCGGACGGCCCAGCAAAGCCAGCATGGTCTTGTTGCGCGGCTGGGTGATGCCCTTGTTGAACCGCTCGCGCGCCGCCTTCATCTGCTCGGTCAGCGCCTCGGTCTCGGGCTGGTGCTGTTCGTCCTCGCCCGCGCTCAGCCCATCGGAACCGGTCGTGGGGATGGCAACCTCGGTCGAGGTCGCAACCGGCGCCCGGTTCGCCAGAAGGCTCATGTCGTCGCGCAACCGGGCGAGGTCGGCCTTCAATGTGCCGATCTCCGCCTCCAGCCGCGCGCGCTGCCCCGCTTCGGCGTCAAAGGCCGCTTCCAGCCGGGTCAGCCGCAGGTCCGCGCCGCTGTCGGCCGATTGCAGCAGCGTCGTCACCATCGCAAAGGCAACTGCTGCGATGATCACGCCGATGGCGACGATGATCGGGGCGATCAGACTGTTCTGCTGCATGGCTTCAGCTTTCCCGGATCAGCACGGTGATCGCCGAGACATTATCGGGCGCGCCGCTGTCCAGCGCCTCACGCAAGAGCTTCTGGCAGGCATCCTCGGGGGTGACGGCCTCGCGCAGCAGGGCTTCGACCGTCTGCTCGTAGACGCAGCGCGTCAGGCCGTCGCTGCACAGGAGCAGCCGGTCACCCACCTGCAGCGGCACGCTGACCAGATCGACCTCCAGCTCCGTGCCGCCACCGACCGCCCGCGTCACCATATGCGATTCCGGATGGCTCTCGGCCTCCTCGGGCGACAGTTCGCCCCGGTCGACCATTTCCTGCACCACCGAATGATCGCGGGTCAAAGGCCGCAGATGCCCGCCGCGCAGCAGATAGGCCCGGCTGTCGCCCGCCCAGGCCACATGCGCCACCGCGCGGGCGATCAGCACGGCGACCACGGTCGACCCCATCCGCCCCATCCCCGGTGCGCGCTGGCGCTCCAGCACCAGCTGGTTCGCCTCCTTCAGCCGCGCCACCAGCGCCGGGCCGGGATCGGCCCCGTCCGGAATCTGTGCCAGGCAGTCGATCACGATGTCCGAAGCAACATCGCCGTTGCCGTAGCCGCCCATCCCGTCGGCCACCGCCCAGAGCATCCCCGACGGGTCGGTCAGGATCGAATCCTCGTTGCGGTCGCGCACCATGCCGCGGTTGGTCAGCCCGGCCCCGACGGCCACCGGAAGGGCGGGCGCGGCCCCCGGAACCACAGTGATCGGTGTGTTCATGGCCAGAGATCGCCCAAAGGTGTGAATTGAATGCAGAGGCATCATAGCCTAGACTTCGCCCAGTCATAAATCCGTTTTTTTGGAAGGTCGTTCGAATATGCGCAACTTGCTGACCAGTCTTGCGATCTGCGCCGTGGTCGCGCCTTCCGGCGCCTGGTCGCAGGACCAGTCCGAAGAGGAACTGCTGAACCTGTTTCTGGCGCAACGCGACGCCTATAAGGCCGCGGTCGAAGGCAAGACCGGTCTCACCCGCGGCCTGACCCTCGTCACCGCCGACGATGTCGCGATCGCGACCGAAGTGGCGAAGGACCCCGCCGAGACCGAAACCGTGACGGCGGCCACGACCGAAAGCTCCGGGACGACCCAGGTGGCCGAGACTGTCGCGGCGAGCACCACCGAAACCGTGGTGAAAGAGGCCGAGACGGCGACGCTGGTGAAGATGCCCGAAGACCTGGGCGTCAACATCCGGATCGAGTTCGCCTTCGACAGCGCCGCCCTGGACGAGGCGCAGAAGCCCAAGCTGGCGACGCTCTGCAAGGTGATGAAGGCCTCCGACATCCAGCTCTTCCGCATCATCGGCCATACCGATGCCTCGGGCACAGACGATTACAACGAACGCCTCTCGCGCCTCAGGGCCGAGGAGGTGCAGCGCTTCTTCATCAACGATTGCGGGATCGAGGCCGGTCGGCTGGAGGCCGTGGGCCTGGGCAAACGGTTTCTCCTCGACAATGTCGATCCCAAATCCGAACAGAACCGCCGCGTCGAATTTCAGGCGCTGAGCTGAACGCAAGTCCGGGGTGGGTGCGCCCCGGACCCCCGCCCCCGGCGCCGTTGCCTGAACCGGCGGACTGTGGCATCCTTCCAGCGATTTGTTTGTATCCTTTCTTCACCTTGTGCGGTCGGCCAACGCTTCAACGAATGGGTCTTTTCATGCCTGCAACCTGGTCTCGCTCTCTCCTCCTCCTTTCTGCCTTCGGTCTTGTCACCGCCTGTGACGAGCTTATGCCTCCACCTCAGAAACCGGCCCCGACCGTCGTCGCGCCGGTCAAGAAGCCGGTGGTCAAGAAACCCGTCGCAGCCGCGCCCGCGCCTGTGGTCAAGAAGCCCAAGCCGGTGGACATTGACTTCAATAGTGCTGGCAACGGTGGCGGCGGCTGGTGATCGGCCATGCCTCTCCCGCGCATCTTCACGAAAGGCGGCGTCTTGGCGGTTCTTCTTGCCGCTGCCGGTTCTACAGCGACAGCGCAGGATGCCACCCTCGGCCCGTTTCCTGAAGGCCATGTCTCGGCCAGCAGCCGCAAATTGGCCCCTGACACCAATCCGCGCCAGAAATACGCCATCGTCATCGGCAACCAGTCCTACGCCCACGCGCCGCAGTTGCCGAACGCCTGGAACGATGCGCTGGACGTGGCGGACTTGCTGGCCGGGCAAGGCTATGACGTCACCCTTCTGAAGGACGCCTCGAAGCGTGATTTCGAAGGGCTGATGCAGCGGGTCCTCTTCGACGTCGACCGCGATACCGAGGTCCTGTTCTACTATGCGGGCCATGGTGTGCAGATCGGGTCCGAGAACTACCTCATCCCGACCGACGCCAAACTGGACCAGATCGATGGCCTGCCGTTCGAGACCGTCTCGCTCGGCAGCCTCGTCTCGATCATCGGCGCACGGGCGCGGTTGCAGATCGTGATCCTCGACAGTTGCCGCAACAACCCCTTCGCCGGGGTCAAGCTGCAGGATTCGCTCGGCCCCGATGTGCGCGAGGTCGAGACGGGTTTCGCCTCCCTTGCCGCCCCGGTGAATTCCTATGTGGTTTTCTCCACCTCTCCCGGCGAAGTGGCGCTGGACGGCGCGGGCGAGAACAGCCCCTTTGCCACCGCGTTCCTGCAGGCTGCCTCGCTGGGACCGGTCCCGCTGACCGATCTCTTCGATACTGTCCGCCGCAAGGTCTTCGTCGAGACTCAGGGGGTCCAGGTCCCTTGGGACAGCTCCACCATGGTGGAACAGGCGGGCATCGCCTCGGTCAGCACCGCCCCGGACATCTCGGGCCCGGTCGAGGACAACGGGACTTCCGTCGCCCGCGGCCTTACGCTTTTCGCCGCCAGCTCGGCCGAGCTTCTGCCCCTCGACGCCACGTTGCCAACGCCCGATATCAGGATCGCCGCCCCTCTGGCCCCCGCCGTTCCCATCGGCGCGACCCTCGCGCAGGAACTGGCCCTTGCCCCGACCGATACTGTCGGCCTCGCCGAACCCCCGCGCGGAGGTCGGCTGGTGCTGCTTGACGACCAGGGCCTGCAATCCGCCCCGATCTTTCCGCTGGCGGCCAAAGACCTCGGTCGGCTCGCCTTCGCCTATGTCAGCGGCCCGACTGTCACCTTCGGCCAGGATCCGATGCTGAAGGTCCAGTTCAAGCTGGACCTCAACGGCGCGCCGAAGCTGGTTCAGGTCGACCTGACGCCCGATCCCTGCGATCTTCAGGCTGCCGATTACCTCGATCCCGAGGGGGTGGGAATTGCCCGTTTCGCCAACGAGATCGAGCCCGAAGCCGCGCTCCTCGCCTGCCAGTCCGCCGTCGCACGCGAGCCGCAGAATGCCCGCTTCCACTATCAGCTGGGCCGTGCCTTTGCCGCGCTGCGCCGCCACGACGAGGCCCGCGCCGAATGGGACACCGCCCGCAAGCTGGGCCATTCCCGCGCCTCCTATGCCATCGGCAATGCCATCCTGAACGAGGGCCGCGAAACCGGCGGCTCGACGCTGGAAGCCGCCCCGGAAGAGGCGATGGCCTATTTCCGCGAGGGCGTCGAACTGGGCGATCCCTATGCCTTCTATGCGCTGGGCCGCCAGATGGTGCGCTTCGGCAAGACCGGGCAGGACCGTCTGCGCGGCTATGACCTGCTGATGCGGGCGCTTGAGGTCGGGCATACCTATGCGATGAACGAGCTTGGCTACTTCTATCTCGATGAGAAAAGCGAATACTACGACCCGGCCCGTGGCTTGCGTTATCTGAACGAAAGTGCCGCCCGGGGCGACATCTACGGTTATAACAACCTCGGCTTGGTCTACATGAACGGCCTCGGCGGCCAGAAGAAGGATGCGAAGCTCGCGCTCGACTGGTTCACCAAGGCGGCGGACGGTGGCCATCCAAACGCGCCGGGCAATATCGGCACGCTGATCGCGAGCGGAGCATTGGGCAAGAAACCCGATCTGGGCAAGGCTGTGGAATGGTTCGACATGGGCCTGGAACGCGGCGATGCCAATGCCGGTGCCTACGCCGCCTATCTCATCCTGACCGAAGGCGCAGGCGGCCTGTCACCCGCCGATGCCGCCTGGCGCGCGGGCCGTGCCGCCGCGCTGCGCGACCAGAAGACGATCGAACGCGCCCGCAAGGTGCTGGCCGCCCTGCCGGTCGAGGCGGTGGACGAGGCATCCCAACGCCTGCTGCAATCTTTGGGCGCCGCCGTCACCCCCGATGGCGCCTTCGGCGAAGGCAGCCAGTCGGCCTATCAGAGCATCGCCACGCAGCATGGCGACATTTCCGTGGAAACCGACCCCGTCGAGCGCCTGATCGACATCGCCCGCCTCCAGTGGTCGACCACGCCCTTCCGGGTGGACCTGTACTGAGGGGGATCAGAACTCCAGCGCCACTGCAATGCTGGCCTTGCGCGTGTCGTCGCCGCTGACGACCCGGTATTCGCTTTTCGAATATTCGAAATCGACCGAGACATTGTCCCGCGCCTGCCATGAGGCAAAGATCGCCCGCGCCTTGCCCTCGAACACGGCATCGGCAAAGGGCCGGATGTCCTGCGAGGATTTCGCCATCCCCAAGGTGAAATCGCCAAAGTCATAGGACAGCGACGCGCCCCGGAACGTGGTGTCATAGGCCGCGGTGAAGCCGCTGTTCACGACCAGCGGCTCGCGGTGAATACGGCCGAGGATCAGGTTGAACCCGGCCGCCGTCGCCCCCAGGCTGAAGGAGCGGAACCGGTCCAGCGGGCCCTTGTCATAGCCGATCCCCGCGAACAGCGTGGCACCGTCGAACTCATGCTCCCAGGTCAGGCCTGCCGCATCCACCCGGATCTCCGGCCCGAATGTCGGTTGCCCCTTCGACCGCGAGGCGGACAGCGTGAAATCGCCCAACTGCACATCGGCGCGCAGGGTGCGCAGGTCTGGCCCCTTTCCCGGGCCGCTGGACAGGCCGTCGCGGAACCCGCCGCTTCCCGCGCCGTCGCCGATGTTCAGCCAGACCGCATTGCCGCCGTCCAGGATGGAATCGCCCTGCGCGATCTCGCGCGTGGCGCGGTCGAAGGCGGTCTCCATGTCGCCGTAGCTGAGCGTCACCACCGAAACGGCCGCATAGACCGCCATGTCCAGCTCGGTGCCGCCAAATTTTGCACCCGCCCCTTCGAAGGGGCCGACCGGGGTCAACCGGTCGTAGTTCGACTCGCGGCCCTTCTGCCATTGCACCCGAGCCAGCGCCCCGAAGCGGAGGAGGTCGGTCGGCTGGAACTCGATCCTGCCGGTCCCCTCGACAGCCAGCACCGGGGCCTCATAGGCAAAGCCGGTCTCGTTGCCGCTTTCGGTCCTCTGGCTCAGATAGCCCAGGCCCGCGCGACCCTCAAAGCTGTAGCTCAGCGCATCCTGCGCTTCGGCGGCACCGCCGGTCAATCCGGCAACCGCAACGATTCCAAGAACGGCGCGCATGTCCTGCCCCTGCCTTCATGACCTGAAGCCATCCTCGCATGCTTTCCCCGCATTCCCCTGAACGAAACGCCGGACGGCGGCAGAATTGGTGCGGGTTGTGGAACAATGGTCACAGCTTCCCTGCGCCTCCGGGGAACGGACGGTGCTGCCCCGCGTTCCCCTGCCGTTCGGGATTGGACTTTGCCTTTCCCCCGCCTATCCTCTGTTCTCCGCGCGCCTTGCGGCTTGAAGAAGGCTCTGCACATGGCCAAGCCGCCGCTTCTTCTTCCCCGGCCCGAGGGGCTGTATTGCCCGGCGGGTGACTTCTTCATCGACCCGCTGCGCCCCGTCCCCCGCGCGCTTGTCACCCATGGCCATTCCGACCATGCCCGCCCCGGCAACGGCGCCGTCATGGCCACGCGCCAGACGCTCGACATCATGGCCATCCGCTATGGCGACGACTTCGCCGCCAGCCGACAGGTGGCGTCTGCGGGATCCACCCAGATCGGCGATGTCGCCGTCTCTTTCCGCCCGGCGGGCCATGTCCTCGGCTCGGCCCAGATCGCGGTCGAGGGGCAGGGCCAGCGCATCGTGGTCTCCGGCGATTATGCCCGCGTCCCCACCCCGACCTGCGCCCCCTTCGAGCCCGTCCCCTGTGACATCTTCGTGACCGAGGCGACCTTCGCCCTTCCGGTCTTCCGCCACCCCCCGCCCGAGGTCGAGATCGCCCGGCTTCTGGCCAGCGTGCAGGCCTTCCCGGAACGGTCGCACCTGATCGGGGCCTATGCGCTCGGCAAGGCGCAGCGAGTGATCGCTGAGCTTCGTCGCGCCGGATGGGACGCGCCGATCCATATCCACGGCGCGCTGCAACGCCTGTGTGACTATCACATCGCCCAGGGGGTAGACCTTGGCGACCTTCGGCCGGCGACCGAGGGCAAGAAGGCCGATTTCGCCGGGGCCATCGTCATCGCCCCGCCCTCGGCCTTCGCTGCCACTTGGGCGCAGCGTTTCCCCGATCCGGTGATCGCCTTCGCCTCGGGCTGGATGCAGGTCCGCGCCCGTGCCCGGCAGCGCGGGGTGGAACTGCCGCTGATCCTCTCCGACCATGTCGACTGGCCGCACCTCACCGCGACGATCAATGAACTGGATCCTGCCGAGGTCTGGATCACCCATGGCCGCGAAGATGCGCTCATGCGCTGGTGCGAGTTGAACCAGCGCGCCGCGCGGCCCCTGCATCTCGTCGGCTACGAGGACGAAGCGGAATGAGCCTTGCCGCCTTCGCCACCCTCCTGGAACGCCTGGCCTTCACCCCGCAAAGGCTGGGGAAGGAACGGCTTCTGGCCACCGCCTTTACTGACAACCCCGACCCCGAACGCGGCCTGATGCTCGCCGCCCTGACCGGCGATCTCAAGCTAAGGCAGGTCACGCCCAGCCTGTTGCGGGGCCTGACAGAAATGCGAGTAGATGCTCAGCTTTTTTCCTACAGCTATGATTTCGTTGGCGACCTTGCCGAGACGATCTCGCTTATCTGGCCCGACGGCACCCGCTCGGACCCGCCCCTGTCCGAGGTCGTGCATGAACTTGCGACTACCGCGAAGACCCGCCTTCCCGCGCTCATCACCGCCCGACTCGACAGTCTTGGCCCTTCCGAGCGCTATGCCTACCTGAAGCTCGCGACCGGCGCGCTACGGGTCGGCGTCTCAGCCCGCCTTGCTCGCACCGCCTTCGCCGGCTGGGCCAGCCTGCCTGTGACCGAGGTGGAGGAAATCTGGCACGCGCTGCAACCGCCCTACCTCGACCTCTTCGCTTGGGCCGCAGGCAGCCCCCGCCCCGAAGCCGCCGCCCGCGCCCCCTTCCGCCCGGTGATGCTCTCCACCCCGACCGACCTTGACCAGCTCTCGGTCCTCGACCCCGCCGACTATGCCGCCGAATGGAAATGGGACGGCATCCGCATCCAAGCGGTCAGCGACGGCGGCACGCGCCGCCTCTATTCCCGCACCGGCGAGGACATCAGCGCCGCCTTCCCCGATATCGTGGAACTGATGGCCTTCGACGGCACCTTGGACGGGGAGCTTCTCGTCCGCCGCGAAGCCGAGATCGCCAGCTTCGGCGATTTGCAACAAAGGCTGAACCGCAAGACCGTGACCCCGGCCATGCTGCGCTCCCACCCCGCGGGGTTGCGGCTCTACGACGTGCTGATCTGGAATGGCCAGGACCTGCGCGACCAGCCCTATGACGCCCGCCGCGCGGTTCTGGCAGAGGCCGTCGCCCCGCTTGGCCCCCGCATCGACCTCTCGCCCGAACTGCCCTTTGCAACATGGGACGAGCTTGCCGCGCTGCGCCTGAACCCGCCCGCCACGGTGATCGAAGGCGTGATGATCAAGCGCCGCGACAGCCCCTATCTCGCTGGTCGGGTCAAGGGCCCCTGGTTCAAGTGGAAACGCGATCCGCATCTGGTCGATGCGGTCCTGATGTATGCCCAACGCGGCCATGGCAAGCGGTCGGGCTATTATTCCGACTTCACCTTCGGCGTCTGGAACGGCGAGGACCTGGTTCCCGTCGGCAAGGCCTATTTCGGCTTCACCGACGCCGAGCTGAAGGAGCTTGACCGCTTCGTCCGCAACAATACCGTGGAACGCTTCGGCTCGGTCCGTTCGGTCGCCCGCACCAAGGTGGTGGAAGTGGCGTTCGAGGGGCTGAACCGTTCCTCCCGGCACAAGTCCGGCGTTGCCATGCGCTTTCCCCGGATCAACCGCATCCGGGACGACAAACCAGCGTCGGAGGCCGACCACCTGTCGACCTTGCAGGCCATGCTGGACGACTAGACCGAGCCGATCAGCCGCGTCACATGCTCCGGTCCGGCGGGCACGATGCCCAGGGGGTTCAGCGCCTTGATCGAGTAGTATCCGGCCTTGATGTGATCCAGGTTCACCGTCTGTGCGACCCCCGGCAGCCGCAGGATGCGCTTCATATAGACAGAGAGACTCGGGTAGTCGGCGATCCGTCGGCGGTTCAGCTTGAAGATGCCGTGATAGGCCGCGTCGAACCGGATCAGCGTGACGAAGGTGCGGATATCGGTCTCGGTCAGCCGCGCGCCGAAGAGATAACTCCCGTCCAACCGCGCCTCCAACTCGTCCAGCATGGTGAAGACGCCTGCCTCCGCCTCGTCATAGGCTGCCTGCGTCCCCGCGAAGCCCGCCTTGTAGACGCCGTTGTTCAGCCCGTCATAGATGCGCGCGTTCAGCGCGTCGATCCTCTCTGCCAGATCGGCCGGGTAGAGCCGCAGGTCGGATGGCGCCAAGGCCTCGAAGGCCGTGTCGAACATCCGCAGGATATCGGCGCTTTCATTCGACACCATGACGCCTTGCGCCATATCCCACAGCACCGGCACCGTGGCCCGCCCGGTGAAATGCGGATCGGCGCGGGTATAAATCTCATGCAGGTGGGCCGCGCCGAACAGCGGATCCTGGTCCGCTCCCGGATAGCCACCGAAGGCCCAGCCCTCATCGGTCAGCACGGGGTTCACGACCGTCACCGGGATCAACCCCTCCAGCCCTTTCAGCGCCCGCCCGATCAGAGTGCGCGAGGCCCAGGGGCAGATCAGCGCGACATACAGCCGATAGCGTCCGGCCTCGGCCTTGAACCCGCCGTCGCCCGTCGGGCCGGGGCGGCCGTCCGGGGTGATCCAGTTGCGGAAACTGGACAGCTGCCGCACGAACCGGCCCTGCGCATCGGCCTTCTGCACCGGCTGCCAGTCGCCCACCCATTTGCCATCGACAAGCATCGTAAGACCCTTTCCGCAAGGAAACGAAGGGCCGCCCGAACCGGACGGCCCAATGTCGTCAGGCCAGGGCAGCCGCCCGAGCCGAAGGCTTCAGCGCATAGGCGCCGCTGCCCAGAAGCGCGATGGCGCCCTGCACCACAGCCCAGAACAACGGGAACTCCCAGCCGCCGCCCTCGCTGGAGAAGACCCAGCCATTGCCCGAATGCACCCAGAGAGCACCCAGAAGCACCGGGATCAGCGCCAGCGCGACCGCACGGGTCGCCACGCCCAAGATCAGCGCGAGGCCCCCCGCCACTTCGGCGGCAATGGTCAGATAGGCCAGGAAACCGGGCAGGCCCAGGCTTTCGAAATAGCCGACCGTCCCCGGGATGGTGAAGACGAAGACCTTCATCAACCCGTGGGCCACGAACAGGGCACCGCTGGACAGGCGAAGCGCCAGCGCGGCGTAATCGGAATTGGTCGACATGGGTGTCATCCTTTCTGACGGCCACCCCTCGGGCGGCAATTGAATCGATGCGGCCAAGGTAACCCTTGACCTTCCTCCACGAAATGGCAGTTATCCGGAATGACTATCCTCAATTTGTTCTGAATGCCGATGGACCTGATCGACGAACTCAAGGCCTTCGTCGCCACTGCGCAGACCGGCTCGTTCACTGCCGCGGCGGGGCAGTTGGGCGTGTCGAACCGGCTGACCTCGAAGTATGTGGCCGAACTGGAAAGCCGGCTCGGCGTCCGGCTCCTGCAGCGCACCACCCGCAAGGTCGGCCTGACCCCGGCGGGCGAGGACTTGCTGGCCCGCGCGCCTGCGCTGCTCGACGATCTCGACGATCTGATCGGCGAGGTTTCGGAAGGCTCGCGCGGGTTTGCCGGGGTGATCCGCATCTCGGCCTCCGTCACCTTCGGCGAAACCTATGTCGCAGGGATGCTGGAACGTTTCGGGCAACGGAACCCGGCGCTGTCCTTCGACCTGCGGCTTTCCGACCGGCATGTCGACCTGGCTGCCGAGGGCATCGACGTCGCCTTCCGCATGGGCCGCACCGACACCCGGTCGCTGAAGGCGCGCAAGCTTGGCAGTTTCGGCTCGATGCTGGTGGCCAGCCCCGACTACCTCGCCCGCAAGGGCACGCCGCAAGACCCCGCCGAGCTTGCCCGGCACGACTGCATCATCGACACCAACCGCCGCACACCCCGGCGGTGGAGCTTCGGCACCGGAAGCGGGGAAACCACCGTCGCCGTGCAGGGCCGGTTCCAGGTGAACTCCGCCCGCGCCGCCGTGGAACTGGCCACCAAGGGCCACGGCCTCGCTTACGCTCCCCGCTTCACCCTGCACGAGGCTTTGGCCGCGGGTCTCGTCGTCCAGGTTCTGCCCGATCACGCCGGGGAAACCAGTCTTCTCAACGCCGTCTATCTGGAAGGCCGCGTCCTGCCCCGCAAGGTCCGCGCCCTGATCGACTTCGCCGCCGAGGACATCCGCAGCGCCGACGTGCTTTAGGAACCGTCTTTGAGAGCTTCCGACGGATCTAGCCGCGCCAGTGGCTAAAGCCCCAGGCGGTCCAATGCGAAATCCATCGGCGACCAGTCCTGAACCTCAAGCCGCACCACCAGGGTCAGCACTTTCGCCCGCCAGGACGGAGGCAGGCGGGCGGCGTCCTTTTCGGTCGTGACCAGCTGCGCCCCGGCGCTGGCGGCTTCCGTCTCCAGCCGGTGCAGCAGCGCCTCCGACAGAGTCGCGTGATCGTTCAGCGGCTCGCCCCGGACGACCTCGGCCCCCTCGGCGCGGAGGGTGGTGAAAAAGCGGGCGGGGTCGGCGATCCCGGCGAAGGCGAGGACGCGGGTGCCCTGCCAGTCCATGCCCATCCGCAGCGGCTGGAGCTGGCCGCAGAGGCGCGGTACGGTGAGTTGATCGCCCCAGACCGCATCGAAGCGGGCCTGCGCGGCGGGGGGGCCGATTGTCAGGACGAGGTCGGCGCGGCCGAGGCCGGTGGCGACGGGCTCGCGCAGGGGGCCGGCGGGAAGGCAGCGCCCGTTGCCGAAACCGCGGGCGGCATCGACGACAAGCAGCGCCAGCGCGGCTTTCACCGCCGGATTCTGGAAGCCGTCGTCCAAAAGCACCACCTCGGCCCCGGCGGCCTCGGCGGCCCTAACCCCGGCGGCGCGGTCCTTCGCGACCCAGACCGGAGCGAAAGCCGAGAGCAGCAGGGGCTCGTCTCCCACCTCCGCAGCGGAATGGTCGGCGCCCTCCACCCGCAGCGGGCCCTCCAGCCGCCCGCCATAGCCCCGGCTGACGACATGGACCTTCCGCCCCCGGGCGACCAGGCGCTCGACCAGGGCAATCACCGTCGGGGTCTTGCCCGCCCCCCCGGCGGTGAGGTTGCCGACGCAGATCACCGGAACCCGCGGGACATAGCCCGATTGGCGCAAACGGCGGGCGGTGGCTGCGGCATAAAGCCAGCCGAGCGGGGCCAACAGGCGCGGAAGAAGGCCGGGACGGTCGGGCGCGCGCCACCAGAAGCCGGGCGCGCGCATCACTCGTCCCCGTCCATGATCGCGCGGAGGCGAAGCAGGATGCCTTCGGTCACCTCGGCCCCGTCGCTGGCCACACCCCAGGCCGCCTGCGCCAGCCGGGCCGCACGATCGGGCGCGAGAAGATCGCCCAGCGCATCGCCCAGATCATTGGCCGACGCCACTGCCCGGGTCGCCCGCGCTGCCCCCAGCCGGGCGAAAACCGGCCCGGCGGTGCCGGTGCGCGGCCCGTGCAGGATCGCCGAACCCAGGGCCGCCGCCTCCATTGGGCTGCGGGTCGGCCCCTTGCCGAAAAGACTGCCGCCAAGGAAAGTCACCGGGGCGAGGCGATACCACAGCCCGTATTCCGCCGGGTTGTCGGCGATGAAGACCTCGATCTCGGGCTCGGGCTCCTCCTCCTGCGCACGCTGCGCGACGGCCCAGCCCTCGGCCTCGAACCGGTCGGCAAGGATGGCGGCGCGCGCGGGATCCTTCGACATCAGGATCAGAAGCAGGCGGTGTGAATGCTGCAGGGCTTTCCGGTGGGCCTGCAACACCGCCTCTTCCTCGGCCTCGGTCACGCCGGCGGCGAACCAGACCGGGCGGGCGGCGAGCAATCTTGCCAATGCTGTGCGTTCGGCCTCCAGCCCCGGCAGGACGATGGGTTCCTCCTCCATCCGGCCGGTCACAGCCACCGCCGACAGCGCCGCGCCGCCCTTGCGGAAGGCGCGCGCCGCTGCTTCGTCCACCGCGAGGATCGCCCGGAACCGCGCAAGCGCCTGCCGCATCAGGCCCGGATACCAGCCGTCGCGTTCGCGCAGGAAGGCCGGGGCCTTGGCGTTCACCAGAAGCATCGGGATCTGCCGCTCGCCCGCCTCGTGCATCACGGCGGGGCGCAGCTGGCCCCCGGCGAAAAGTGCGATCTCGGGGTTCCAGTGGTCAAGGAAGGCGCGCGCATCGACCGGGCTGTCCACCGGCGGCGGTTGCAGGATCACCCCCGGCAGCGGCTCCATCGTCACCGGGGCGGTCAGCAGGACCGGCAGCCCGTCTTCCTCGACCAGACGCCGCGCCAGGGCCCGCATCGGGCTGACCAGTCCCTCGCCCGGGGCGTGCAGCCAGACAAGACGCCCGGCGGGCCGGGCCGGGCGGGACGCGCCTTCACCCGGCTCGCGCCGCTGGCCAAGGTTGTAAAGCGTCAGGCCGAGCGACGAGGCCATGGATCAGCCGCCCAGCTCCTCGGTGGCCGAGGCCGGCGTGCCCTCGTCCCTGAGCCGGTGGATATGGGCGATGAAATAGCGCATGTGGGCATTGTCCACCGTGCGCTGCGCCTCGCCCTTCCAGGCCCGGTAGGCGCTTTCGTAGTTCGGGAACATGCCGACGATATGGATCTGGCTGACGTCGCGGAAGACGTTGGTCTGGGGGTCCACCAGCTCGCCACCGAAGACGAGATGCAGGCGCTGGGTCATGTTGCAATCCTTGAAAAACAGGCGCTGCGACCCTATCCGCTTCCGGGGGCAGGGGGAAGTCTGCCCCCGCGCCTCTTGCACTGGCGGCGGCGAGGGGTCACATTCACGTTAACGCGACCGGCCCCTGCCGCCGCGGATTTGAACCGGAGGACTTCCCCGTGAACGGCAATTTCCTGATCGGCTGGCCCGGCGTTTACCTGGCCATCGCGCTTTTCATCATCCTTTGCATCTTCCTCGGCGTGCGGATCGTGCCGCAATCGGAAAAGCACGTCGTGGAACGCTTCGGGCGGCTTCGCGCGGTGCTTGGACCGGGGATCAACTTCGTGGTGCCCTTCCTTGACCGGATCGCGCACAAGGTTTCGGTGCTGGAACGCCAGCTTCCGAACGCCTCGCAGGACGCCATCACCGCCGACAACGTGCTGGTGAAGGTCGAGACCTCGGTCTTCTACCGGGTGACGGAACCGGAAAAGACCGTCTACCGCATCCGCGATGTGGACGGCGCCATTGCCACCACAGTCGCCGGGATCGTCCGGTCGGAGATCGGCAAGCTGGAGCTGGACCAGGTGCAGTCGAACCGGGCGCAACTGATCGAGCGAGTGCGCGAGCAGGTCACGGCCATGGTCGACGACTGGGGGGTCGAGGTGACGCGGGCCGAAATCCTGGACGTGAACCTGGATGAGGCGACCCGCGCCGCGATGCTGCAGCAGCTGAACGCCGAGCGCGCGCGCCGGGCACAGGTGATGGAGGCCGAGGGCAAGAAGCGCTCGGTCGAGTTGGCCTCGGATGCCGATCTCTACGCCGCCGAGCAGGCCGCCAAGGCGCGCCGGGTGACGGCGGATGCCGAGGCCTATGCGACAAGCGTGATCGCCGGGGCGATCAAGGAGAACGGGCTGGAAGCGGCGCAGTTCCAGGTCGCGCTGAAGCAGGTCGAGGCTTTGCAGGCGGTGGCTTCCGGGCATGGCAAGCAGACCATTCTTGTGCCCGCCAACGCGCTGGAGGCCTTCGGCGATGCGTTCAAGATGCTGAAAGGACGGGGGGCCTGAGATGCTGACCGATCTTGCGGGAACCTGGTGGGCCTGGGTGATCCTGGGCTTTGCGCTCGGGGTGCTGGAAATCCTTGTGCCGGGGTTCATCTTCCTGGGCTTCGCCATCGGGGCGGTCGTGACCGGCATTCTGGTGGGGCTCGGCGTCCCCGCCGGGGTGCCCGCGCTGGTCCTGATCTTCGCGGTGGTTTCGGTTCTGGCCTGGCTGATCTTGCGCCGGACGATGGGGGTCCGCGAGAATCAGGTCAAGATCTGGGACCGCGACATCAACGACCAACCCTGAGCTGCGCGGTAGACTTCACCGGGGCCAAGGCAGCGCTGTTCTGCGACTCCTCGGTGCTGGTCTATCTGCGAGACGAAACGCCGGGTCTGCGCTGGCCCGGCCTCTGGGACCTGCCGGGTGGGGGTCGCGAGGGGTCCGAAGGCCCGGAAGAATGCCTGCTGCGCGAATTGTGGGAAGAGTTCGGGCTGCGGCTGACCCCGGACAGGCTGGTCTGGCGGCGGGAGTTCCCTTCGATGATGGAGGCAGGGAAACTGTCATTCTTCTTCGGGGGCTGGATTGGTCCCGAGGAAGTCTCCGCCATCCGCTTCGGGAACGAGGGGCAGGGCTGGGATCTGATGCTGGTCGACACCTTCCTGTCGCACCGGCGCGCAGTACCGGACCTGCAGCGGCGAACAGGGATCGTATGGGCGGAACTGACCTTGGCGGCCTGACGGCAACCTCCTCGTTCGACCTCGTCTCTTTGCCGGAGATTTCTGGATATTGCGAAGGCACGGTCTGGGAGGGCGGACCTCTGAGCGGGAGGCACGAAGCCAAGGGAAAGCCCCGGGCCGAAGAAGGCGCCCCCTTCAAGCCTGCGCCACTTGGGCGCCTTCACCCCATACGCGGCAGCCACCCGCCTAGATTCTCCTCGATCACCGCGACCAGCGCCCGGATATGCGCGGGCTCGTCGTTCAGGCAGGGGATATAGGTGAAGACCTCGCCCCCCGCGTGCAGGAAAGCCTCGCGGATTTCCCCGTTGATCTCCTCCAGCGTCTCGATGCAGTCGGCGCTGAAAGCCGGGGCCATCACCGCGATCCGCTTCTTCCCCGCCTTCGCCAGCGCCGCCACATGCTGCACCGTATAGGGCCGCAGCCACTCTTCCCGACCGAAGACCGACTGGAACGAGGTGTCGATCGACCCCGCCTCCCACCCCAGCCTTTCCCGCAAGAGGCGCGAGGTTTTCTGGCACTGGCAGTGGTAGGGGTCCCCCTCCCGCAGATACCTCTGCGGCATCCCGTGGTAGGAGGCGACCAGCACGTCTGGCCGGTGGTCCAGCTTCGCATAGGCAGCCTCTACCGACCCGGCCAGAGCGTCGATATAGAGCGGATGGTCGAAATACTCCGCCACGGTCCGCACGGCGGGCTGCCGCTTTTCCTGCATCAGGGCACGGAAGACCTGGTCGTTCGCGGTGGCCGAGGTCGCCCCGGCGTAGTGGGGATACAGCGGGAAGAACAGGATCTTCTCGCACCCCGCCGCGACCATCGCCCTGACCTTGGCCTCGGTCGAGGGATTGCCGTAGCGCATGCAGAAGTCGACCATCACCTCCGCCCCATGCTTCTCGGCCAGCACCGCCGCAATCGCCGCCGTCTGCGCCTTGGTGATGGTCAGAAGTGGGCTTTCGTTCAGCTCTTCGTTCCAGATCAGCTTGTAGTTCGCCCCCGAGGTGAAGGGCCGCTTCGACAGGATGACCAGTTGCAGCAGTGGCTGCCATTTCCAGCTCGGGTAGTCGACCACCCGCCTGTCCGACAGGAACTCGCTCAGATAGCGCCGCATCGACCAGTAGTCGTGGCCATCCGGCGTGCCGAGGTTGGCCAAGAGCACCCCCACGCGCGGCTTGCGGACCGGGGGATGGTCGGCAGGGGCATGGGCAAGGCGGCCCTGGCCGGGGGTGACAGTCTCGGGTCCCTGCATCGCGGTTCTTCCCATTGGTTCAGGACGGGACATAAGGGTTGGGCAGGCGGGGTCAACCGTCTTTGGGCAAGGGTTTCTCCGGCACGCCCAGGGCATCGGCCAGCCGCGCCCTTGCCGACCCCGGCCGCAGGGGCTGCTGCTGGCTTTCGTGCGGCGCCCAGCCGGTCAGGACGACAAGCTCCACCGTCGCCTTCAGACGGCCCTCGGGGGTGCTGTAGCTACTGGCATATATACGTGCCGCCTCGGCCAGCACCGACCGCCGGGTGAAGTGACGCAGCCGCCCGGACAAAGCATTGGTCTCGCCCGCTGCCCGGAGGTCGGAGAGGAGCGCGGGGAAGCTTCGATACTCCACCGTCTGCACCAGGCTGTCCGCCACCGGCAGGGCGAACCCGGCCCGCTGCATCAGCGCGCCCAGATCCCGGATTTCACCCATCGGCAGGACGCGGGGCGACAGGCCGCCGGCGACGGCCGCCTCGGCCTCGGCGAGGGAGGTGCGGAGCTCCTGCAAGCTGCGGCCGCCTGGAAGGACAGCGAGGAACAGCCCATCGGGCGTCAACGCCCGGCGGCATTGGACCAGTTGGCCGATGGGGTCGTTCGTCCAATGAAGCGACATAGCGTGCACGACAAGATCGTGAGCGTTTGTCTCCAGCGCGATCAGATCGTCGTCGGAGACCATCTTTGCCGGGGACAACTCCCTGAAAACCTCGGGAAAACCTGTCACCACAGCAGGCGCCGTAAACCTTCTGTTAACCTCTCCGAGTCTCTCCTGTAGATCGGCCAAAGCGAGACGATGCAGGAACAGCGCCTCGTCGTGGCCGGGCAGGCGGCGGGCACGGTCGCGGTGGCGGGTTAGCGCCGCGCGGTCGGTCAGGGTCATCGGCTGGGTCATCGGACGAAGATTAGGAGGGCGGAATGGGAATGCAAGGCGCGCTGCAAATCCTGTATCCACCGCAGTGCATTTCCTGTTCGGCCCCCGTGCAATCGGACTTCGGCCTTTGCGCCGACTGCTGGCGCGAGACGCCCTTCATTTCCGGCCTTACCTGCGACCGATGCGGGGTGCCGCTGCCGGGGTCTGACAGCGGTGAGCGGGCGCTGTGTGACGATTGCATGACCATCGCCCGTCCATGGGAGAGGGGTCGCGCTGCTCTGATGTATCGCGACAACGGACGGCGGCTGGTGCTGGCGCTGAAGCACGGCGACCGGATGGATCTCGCCCGCCCGGCCTCGGCCTGGATGCTGAAGGCGGCAGCGCCGATCCTGCAGCCGGAAATGCTGGCGGTGCCAGTGCCGCTGCATTGGATGCGGCTTTTCCGGCGGCGGTTCAATCAGGCCGCGCTTTTGTCCCGCGCCATCGCCAAAGCTGCCGGGCTGGACCATTGCCCGGATGCCCTGATCCGCAAGCGGCCGACCGGCAGCCAGGAGGGCAAGACCCGCGACGCGCGCTTTGCCAATCTGGTGGACGCCTTCGCGGTGCCCGGATCGCGCCAGAAGCGGGTCGAGGGGCGCGACATTCTGCTGATCGACGATGTGATGACCTCGGGCGCGACCTTCGCTGCGGCGACCGAGGCGCTGCTGGCGGCAGGGGCAGGGTCGGTTTCGGTCCTGTGTCTGGCGCGCGTTGCGAAAGACGGCTGACGCTCTATATTCCGGGCACGAAAGAGGATTCCCATGCGCCCGGTCGAAATCTACACCACCCCTTATTGCGGCTATTGCGCCATGGCCAAGCGGCTTCTCGACCGCAAGGGCGTGGCCTATCGCGAGATCGACGTCAGCGCTGACCCGTCCCTGCGCGCAGCGATGGTGCAGCGGGCGAACGGACGGCGGACGGTGCCGCAGATCTTCATCGGAACGGTGCATGTCGGCGGGTCGGACGACCTGCACGCGCTGGACCATGCCGGCAAGCTCGACCCGCTTCTGGCCGAATGATGCGGGCGGCGCTGGTCCAGTTGACGGTGACGGACGACCCGGCGGCGAACCTGCCGGTGACGCTGGCGTATATCCGGCAGGCGGTGGCCCAAGGTGCGGGCTTCGTGTTGACGCCGGAGCTGACGAACGGGCTGTCCTCCAGCCGGGCGCACCAGCGCGCCGTTTTCCGGCATGAGGAGGACGATCCGACACTTGCCGCGCTGCGGGCCGAGGCCAAGGCTTCGGGCATCTGGCTGCTGATCGGCTCGCTGGGCCTTCTGACCCATGATGCGGACGGGCGCTTCGCCAATCGCAGTTTCCTGATCGCGCCGGATGGCAGTATCGCGGCGCGCTATGACAAGATCCACATGTTCGACGTGAACGTCTCGGCGACCGAGGTCTACCGGGAGAGCGAGGGCTACCGGCCCGGCGCAAGGGCGGTGGTGGCGGAGACGCCGTTCGCCACGATCGGGATGACGGTCTGCTACGACCTGCGGTTCCCGGCCCTCTACCGGCGGCTGGCACAGGGCGGGGCGCAGCTGATCACCGTGCCCGCGGCCTTCAACCACATCACCGGCGCCGCGCATTGGGAAACCCTGCTCCGGGCGCGGGCGATCGAGACCGGCTGCTTCGTGCTGGCCCCGGCACAGACCGGTTTCCACCCCGAGGCGAACGGCAAGGGTCGCAAGACCCACGGCCATTCGCTGGCCATTGCGCCCTGGGGCGAGGTGCTGGCTGATGCCGGGATCGAGCCGGGGGTCACGCTGGTCGACCTCGACCTGGACGAGGTGGCGAAGGCGCGGGGCAGGGTGCCCTCGCTGACGCACGACCGGGGTTTCGAGGGGCCATGAGCACCGAGAAGGCCGACGACATCGCGGTGGCCCTCTTTGGCGAGCTGTTCATGGCCGACCAGCTGGCGCGCAACCGCATCTCCCGGGTGTTGCCGAAGGGCATGGAGCTGTCGCATTTCAGCGTGCTGAACCATCTGGCACGGGTGGGGGACGAACGTACCCCTGCCCAGTTGGCGAAGTCGTTCCATGTCACGCGCGGGGCGATGACCAACACGCTGGCCAAGCTGGAATGGGCTGGACATGTGCATATCCGCCCGGATTGGGAGGATGCCCGGCAGAAGTTTGTGGCGATCAGCCCCTCGGGCCGCGCGGCGCGCGAGGCCGCGCTGGCCGGGGTGGTGCCGCTGATCGCCGAAGTGGTGCAGGCCATCGGCGCCGACCGAGTGCGCGCGCTTCTGCCGGTGCTGCGCGAGTTGCGGATCAAGCTGGAGGACGGCTGAGCCTCGGGCCATGTCCGAAAAGCCATAGCCGTGCCGGATTGGCCGACGGGGCACCAATAGCCCTTGCCCTTGCCGCCATATCTTCGCATAGATTTAGGGTATCTTCTGGACCCGGTCGCCATGCAGCTTTCGCCTCGTCACGTCCTTTCATCGCTTGCCCTTGGCACGGCGCTTTCCACGGCCCCCGCGCTGGCGGAAATGACCAAGTCGCTGAACGTGAACGGCGTGACCGGCATCATCGACATGCCCTCGGGCGATGCGCAGGACGATGCGACCTTCACCTTCAGCATGGGCGTCGTCGGGCCGATCACCCGCACCACGCTGAGCTTCCAGGCGACCGAGCGGCTGTCGGCCTCGTTCCGCTTCCAGACCTGGCGCGACTGGGACAGCGTCATTCCGGGCGACGCGAAGGAAACCGACCGCAGCATCGACCTGCGCTACCAGGTGCTGAAAGAGGGCAAGATCGCCCCCGCCGTAACCATCGGCCTGCAGGATTTCACCGGGCAGGGGATGTTCGCGTCGGAATACATCGCCGCGACGAAGACCTTCGGCGACCGGCTGAAGGTGACGGCGGGCCTGGGCTGGGGGCGGCTGGGCAGTTCTGGCGGGATCGGCGATGTGTTCGGTAGCCGGCCTCCGGTCGACCCGCTGGGCACGCCGAATGCCGACCAGTGGTTCCGGGGCGAGGCAGCGCCCTTCGCTGGGGTGGAATACAAGATCAGCGACACCTGGACCTTCAAGGCGGAATATTCCTCGGACGATTATGTGCTGGAGGATGAGGTGCGCGGGCTCATGGAGCGCGACAGCCCGTTCAACTTCGGACTGGAATACCAGCGCGGGCCGAACACCCGGTTCGGCGTCTATTCGCTTTACGGGTCAGAGTTCGGCTTCGCCTTCCACGTCATCCTCGACCCGAAAAGTCGCGCGACGGGTGGGATCGTCGGGGCCGCGCCGGCGCCGGTCAAGGCCCGCCCGGCCCGCGCCGCCGACCCCGATGCCTATGACGGCGGCTGGGTCACGCAACCCGATGCCGGGCCGATCCTGCGGGAGAACCTGGCCAAGCGGCTTGCGGCCGACGGCATCGCGGTTGAGAACCTGGCCTATACCGCGACCAGCGTGCAGGTCCGCATCCGCAACAACCGGATCGACGCGGGCTCGCAGGCCATCGGCCGCACGGCGCGCGCGCTGAGCCATGTGATGCCGGCCTCGGTCGAGGTGTTCGAGATCGTGCCGGTGGTGAATGGCATCGGCGCCTCGAAGATCACCGTCCGGCGCAGCGATCTGGAGGCTCTGGAATACACCGCCGACAACGCCTCGCTTCTGCGCGAGCGGGTGACGGTGAGCGATGCCGGGCCGACGCCGGCCTATTCGCTGGGCGACGAGGGCCTCTATCCCAAGTTCGGCTGGAGTCTGAAGCCGGTGCTGCGCCTGACCGAGCCCTTGAAGGGTGATGTCGGGCTGCGGCTTTCGGCCCGCTACGACATTGCGCCGGGCTTTGTCCTGTCGGGATCGATCTTCAAGCAGGTCGCCAACAACAGGGACGACAGCACACCCTCGACCTCGGCTCTGCCGCACGTCCGCAGCGATGGCCGTCTCTACAATGAATTTGGCGATCCGGCGCTGGAAAGACTGACACTTGCCTGGTTCGCCCGCCCCGGCGAGAACCTTTATTCCCGGGTGACGGTCGGCTATCTGGAGCGGATGCATGCCGGGATTTCGGGCGAGCTTTTGTGGAAGCCGGTCGACAGCCAGCTCGCCCTCGGGGCCGAGCTGAACTACACCAAGCAGCGCGACACCGATGGCGGGCTGGGCTTCGGCGAATACGACTATGACATCGTGACCGGTTATATCTCGGCCTATTACGATTTCGGCAATGGCTACCTGGGCCAGCTGGACGTGGGCCGCTATCTGGCGGGGGATGTCGGGGCGACGATCTCGCTGGACCGGGTCTTCGCCAACGGCTGGCGCGTGGGCGCCTTCGCCACGGTCACCGACGCCAGCCCCGAGGATTTCGGCGAGGGCGGCTTCGACAAGGGCGTCCACTTCACCATCCCGTTCAACTGGGCGCTTGGCACCGAAACCCGCCGGGGCTTTGGCATGACGCTGCGGCCGAAGGGCGGCGATGGCGGGGCGCGGGTGGATGTCGATGATCGCCTGTATGAGTCGATCCGCGAATATCATACCGACGGGCTCGATCCTGACTGGGGCAGGGTCTGGCGGTGAGCCTGATGACCAAGCTTGTCACCGCTGCCGTTGTGCTGGCGCTGCTTTCCGGCTGTGGCAACGAGAAGTCCGGGCCGAATCCGGTGGCTTCGGCCATCGGTGCCATGGCGCAGCAAAGCGTCGCAAAGGCGAAGGCGAAGAAGTCCGGGGGCGCATCCACCAAGAAGGCCGCCACGCCCGCCGAACTGCGCGCCCAGCTGGAAGCGGCGGGCAAGCCGGTCCTGCTTGTCTCCTCCAAGACCCTGGGCCAGACCGGCTTCCTCGGCATCTTCGACAGTAAGGGCGAGGTCCTGACCTGGAAGACCCCGGACGGTGCGACCTTCTCGCAGCGAAACGGTGTGTTGATCCAGACCCGTGGACTCGGGGTCGACCTGATGTCGGCGCAAGCGCCGTCCATCGGGCAGCTGCTTCAGCCCGGCACCGGCTACCAGCGCATCTACTACTTCCTTGGCGCTGACGACCAGGGTACCCGGCGCACCTATGACTGCACCACCGCGGTCATTGGCAAGGAAACCATCGAAGTCCTGGGCCGCAGCCACGCGGCCACCCATGTGACCGAAACCTGCACCCGTCCGAACGGCAAGGTCACCAATGACTACTGGATCGAGGGCCGGTCGATTCGGCAGTCGCGGCAATGGGTCAGCGGGATGATCGGCTACGTCGAGTTCCAGCGCGTGATCGACTGACCGAAGCGCGCCGCTGGCGCCTCGACCCCCGGGACTCTGGCGAATCTGATGCAAGAATCGCTCAGTTTCGGCTATTCTTTCACCCATGCGCCGAAGATCGGCTTGCATTGCGCAAGGCGCGGCTAGTCTTGCGCCACGAACCACTGCAGGAGGGCCGCCATGAAGACCCTGGTTGCGCTGACGCTTTCCGCCGTGCTTTTCGCGACCTCCGCCCTTGCCGGGGGCCCCGTCGTCGTGGTCGAGGAAGAGCCCCCTGTGGTCGAGGAGAAACCCGCCTCCAGCGCCGGAATGCTGCCCTGGCTCGCGGTGCCGCTGATCCTGTGCATCGTCATGTGCGGGTCGGACGAGAAAGAGGAACCGGCCCCGGCGCCGTGAGGTTTAGTAGTCCTTCTCCAGGTAGACCCCGATCCCGGTCTCGCCATCGGCGCCCAACCGGCCCTTGACCGTCACGCCCTTGCGCAGGTCGAGGTTCAGGTTGATCCGGCTCTTGCCCTCCTGGTCGACCTCGATCTCGGTATAGACGTTGTTCGAGATGTATTTCCCCGCCTTCACCGCGGCACTGCCGTCTTCGTCGGTGGTGATGTCCAGGTCATCCAGCCCAAAGCTGCGGCGCAGGTTACCGACAAGGCCGACACCGCCGCGCCCGGCCAGAACCGCCACCGCGTTCGCCAGCTGCGCGGCCTGCAGGGCCGAAATCTTGTCCAGCCCGCGCCCGAACAAGAGCCGCGCCAGCACTTCCTCCTGTGGCAGGTCGGGGGATGAGGTGAAGCTGACCACAGGATCATCAGCCGGGCCTTCCACGCTCACGGTGCTGGTGATCCCGTCGCTTTCGGTCGAGGCCTCGACGCTGATGTTCGGGATCAGGCTGCCCTCCATCACCAAGTCGGCGCGCGACAGCACCAGGCGGCGGCCCAGGATGTCGATCCGCCCCCGGATCAACTCGAACCCGCCGGAGGGCTGCACATTTGCCGTGGTGCCTTGCAGACGCAACTCGCCGCCCAGTTCGGCGTCGATGCCGCGGCCCCGGATGAAGATCTGGCTCGGGGCAGAGATGGTCAGGTCCAGCGCGATGGGTTGCACACTGCTGCCGCCCCCGGAGGCGGCCTTTCCATCGCCCAGAAGCCCCGCCTTGCGCCGGGTTTCCCGCACGGCGCCGGGCTCGCGGACATGGCGGATGTCCAGAAGCGCCCCCGCCGAGCTGAAGCCGGAGGAGGGCACCCGCACTTCGGTTTCCGAAAGCGCCAAGGCACCAGCCAGCAGCGCGCCGCCGGTCAGCGGACCTTTCAGCGTGAGGTTGCCGCTGACCCGTGTGTCGTAAAGCTCGGGGTCGTAGAGCCGCAGGCCGTTCAGCGCGATCCCCAGATCGGCGGGGTAGGGGCTGGTCAGCCCGACCGGCCCGTCGACTCGCAGCGTGCCGCCGGAAGAGACGCCGGAGGTCGCCGCCAACTGCAGCGTGCCGCCCTGCAACTGGCCCACCGCCTCGGTCCCCTGCAGCGAAAGGCCCAGACCGGGATCGGAAATCCGCCCGTTGGACAGCGACACCCGCCCCGACAGCGACTGCAGCGCCAGCGGCCCGTCGAGCCGCAGGTCATAGCCGACGCGGCCCGAGACCGACCGGGGCGAGATGAAGAGATTGGCAAGCCCGGCCTCGCCTGCGCCCCGGATCGTGAGGTCGGCGGTGTTGAAGCCGTTGGCGATGCGTCCCGCCACGGCGGCGCTGATCTGGCCCGGTCCGGTGGCGGAAATGTCCAGGCTATAGCCCTGGGCATCCTGCGTGGCTGTGCCGGCGACGGTCAGCGGGCCCTGCACTTCGGGCACGATCAGCCCAAGGTTCGCCAGCCGCGCGTCCAGCTTGATAGTGCTGCGCCCACCCTCGACCGTGCCGTTTGCGGCAAGCGAAAGCTGCGGGTTCGACAGTTTGGCCGACTGCACCTGTACAACGCCGTCCTTCAGCGCAAGCGCAAGGTCCAGTTCGCTTTTGCCCGCCAGAAGCTTGTTCGCCTCGGGGTTGCCGATGCGCAGCGACTGGCCGGAGCCCGTCAGCGTGACCTGCCCGTCCTCGGGCGTGCCGGTGAAGCGGGCGTCCAGCGCGGCCGATCCGCCGTAGCCCGGCCCCAGCACCGACAGGTCGTCCAGCGTAACGGATCCCGCCAGGTCCGACCCCAGAGAAGAGAGCTTGCCGCTCGCGCGTGCCAGAAGCCCGTCCGCCGCCAGCTCCATCGCACGAAGCACGGTGCCGTCCTTGTCGCGGCGGATCGAGGCGGTCAGGGTGGAAGGCCCCGCCAGCAGGCGGTCCGCCTCCGGGATATCCAGGCTGAGATCGTTGCCGGTGAAGGCGATGTCGGCGTCGAAGAAGCCGGACAACCGGCTGGCCGACCCCGTCAGCTCCAGCCGACCGGACCCGCCCAGCTTGCGCCCCGCCAGCCCCGAAAAGCGCGAGAAGTCGCTGGCGTCCACCGCAAGCTGCCCGCTGGTCAGGAAGGCACTCTCCAGCCCCTCGATCTTCAACGCCCCGGTGCCGGTCAGCCCGGCCCCCTCAATCTGGATGCCGGACAGGGTCAGCGCGCCCGAGCCCTCCAGCATATGCATCCGCAGCTCGCCGCTGATCTCCGGTCCCAGCGCTTCGGCCAGCGCCGTGTCGGTGGGCGCGATGCCCGAGGCCAGCACCTTGATCGTCCCGCCGAAGCTGTTGCCTGCAGGCGTCCGTCCCACCCGGCCCGACCCGTCCAGCCGCATCCGGGCAATCTTAATGTCGGGGCGGTCCAGCCCGTCCACCGACACCTCGCCTGACCAGCTGTCCCGGTCGCCCGGCCTGGTCGCAAGATGGAACTCCGCCCGGCTGACGCGGGTCTCGCCGCCGAAGGGCAAGATCACCGGCGTGTTGTCAGGCGCGGCGAGCGTGCCCGTCACGTCGAACCATTCCGGCAGCCCGTCCGCCGCAATCTCGGCCTTGCCGCCGAGGGTCAGCGAGCGGGTGGAAAGATCGAACCGATTCAGGACCAGCCGCCCCGCCGGGGATCGCAGCGCATCCAGCTGCAGCCCGACCTCGGTGCCGAAGAAATCCATCTGCTCAGGCGCAAGGATCGGGGCCAGGTCGCCGCCGACCTCGGCTAGGAAGCGCTGCCCGCCGTCCTCGGTCCGGACGGTCACGGTCCCCTGCAGACGTTCGGCTCCGTCGGTCGCCAGCGCGATATTGGCGGCATAGTCGTCAATCGGGCCGGTCCCTTCGACCCGCAGCGACGCCGAAGGCGAGCCGGGGATGTTCGTCAGGCTGACCACGATCCCCTTCGCGCCTTCCTCGGCCACCAGCGAAAGCCCCAGCACGCGCGTCGCGTTGGAATAGGAGGCATCCAGCGTGATCTCGCCACTTGGCCCGTCGCCCGTGCGGACCAGGTCCAGTTTCGCCTGACCCTCGCCGCCCGCAAGCTGCATCGAGGCTTCCAGCGTACCCGTGACCGGCTGGCCCAGCACCTCGGGACCCAGTTCGATCCGCTCTGCCGCCACCCGGTCGATCTGCACCGAGACCGGCAGCTCCGGCAGGCTGAAGCCCGAGGCCTCGGGCGAAGGCGCGCTCTCCTTCGTCTCGGGAAGCCGCGCGATGATGATCTCTTGGGCGGAAAGCTCGCTGACATTCAGCTCACCCGACAGAAGCGCCGAGCGGCTCCAGTCCAGGACCACGCCGTTCAGGGTGATCCAGACGCCCTTGTCGTCGGCGATGGTCAGCCGCTCCATCGTCGCGCGCGAGGAAAGCGCCCCGGTGAAACCTGTCACGGTGACGGTCCGCCCGGCGCCAGACAGAGAGTCCTCCAGAAAGCCGGTCAGGAAGCTGCGGTCGTCTTCCTGCGCCCAGGCGATTCCGGGCAGCAGGCAGGCAGCTATCATCAGGATCCGCCGCATCAGAACGACTGCCCCAGGCCGACGTAGATTTGCACCCCGTCGCCGGTGGTGCCGCTGATCGGCGTCGCCACGTCCAGCCGGATCGGCCCCAGCCCGGTATCGTAGCGCAGCCCCAGCCCCGCGCCGGCGTGGCTGTCTGCGCTGGCGCCGGTGAACCCGTCCAGCCCGATGCTGCCCCAGTCGACGAAGCCCACCACGCCGATCTTGTCGCTGACCTTGGCGCGCAGCTCCAGCGACCCGGCCAGGAAATACCTGCCGCCGATCAGGAATTCAGGCCCCAGCCCACGCGTCACCGCGATCCCGAGCGAACGATAGGGCTGCCCGCGCACCGTGCCCCCGCCACCCGAGAAGAACAGGTCGCCCCGCGGGGTTTCCAGAAGCTCCGATCCCAGCACCGCGCCCGCCTGCACCCGTGCCGCCACGACGATCCTTCCCGGCTCGCCGAGGCTGCGGAAGGCGCGACCGTCGACGGTTGCCCGCAGGCCCGATCCCGTGGTGCCGAACCCGGCGAAGGGTTTGGCGGTGGCATCCAGATAGAACCCTTTCGTCGGGTTGTTCGCCACGTCGCGCTTGTCCCAGGTCAGGCCCAGAGGCAGCGACAGGTTGCGAAAGAAGAACGACCCGCCGGGGTCGCGACCATCGAGATAGTCATAGGTCAGCCCGGCCCGCGCGGTCAGGGTTTCCGAGAAGATGTGCGAGAACTTCAGCCCGAACGTCACGGCATCCAGTTTGTAGTCGATCTCATCCTCGTGCGAATAGCCCAGCACCAGCCCCGCCGTCGTGTCGGGCGTCAGCGTGGCGGGGCGGTCGAGTGTCACCTCCAGCCCGTAGTCCACGCCGCTTTCGCCTGACCCGATGTTCGTCGCATGGGCCTTCACCCCCAGCCTTTCGCCGCCGCCCAAGAGGTTCCGGTGCAGCCAGGACGCCGACAGCGACACGCCGTCCAGACTTGCCACCTCGGCCCCGAAGGAATAGCGGCGCGGTTTCTGCTCCACCACCGTGGCGGTAATGCCCAGAAGGTCCGGCGCGGTGATCCGATCGTCCTCGGTCAGCGCGACCGAGGCGAAGATCCCCGTCCGCCGCAGCCGCGTCTCTGCCCGGCGCAACTCGGTCTCGCTGAAGGTCTCGCCCTCGGGCAGGCCCGCGATCTTGCGGATACGCCGTTCGCGCATCCGCTCCTCGCCGACGATCTCCAGATGCCCGAAGCGCAGCCGCGGGCCGGGCGACAGCGCGATATCCGCATCCAGCCGCTGCGCCGCATGGTCGGCCACCACATTCTCGGACGCCACGAAGGCCTTGGCATGGCCGTCTTCCCGCCAGGCGCTGATCGCCACGTCCACCGCCGAGGATACGGTCCCGCTTTCCGCTACGGTGCCGGTGCGGAACTCCTTCGGCAACTCGGTCCCTCGCGCCAGCGGCTGTACCCGTGCGACACCGAAACGGAAGGGGGCGCCGGGATCGACTGCGATCTGGATCACCGAAATGGCGTGCGGCGGCTCCAGCACCGGAATCGCTGCCGCCTCTCGCCCGTCGATCCGGATGCGGATATCGACCGAGTAATGCCCCTTGGCATACATCGCGCCCAGAATCCGCGCATAATCCGCCCGCGCGGCGGCCAGAAGGTCCTGCGGGTCGGTCTGCCCCTCGGCCTGAAGCGTGCGGACCTGCGAGGCCGCTTCCACCGCTTGCTTCAGCTCCTTCGAGCCGCCCGCCACGCTGATGTCCAGCCGCTCCAAAGCCTGCGCGCCGCTTGCGCCCAGTCCCAGAAAGACCGCAACGACAGCCCCTCGGGCCCGCAGCAGAGTGCGACCGGCATTCACTTGGACAACCTCATCGGCAGCATACCCCCCGACTATTGCAGCTTGTGCTGGCCCCTTCAATCGGGGGAAACCACATTGGCGGAGTTGGGTTCCGAGAACCGGCTTGCCAAGTCCCTTGCAGACTCGGCCCGACCGGCCTATATGCACCTCAACAGCTGCGTCAGGGTCCAAACCTGAAGCTACCGAAAGTCACGGGCGGGCCGCTGGGTCCGCTTTTTTGTTTCTGGACAGCATGACCGATCTCGTCGCCAAAACCGCCATCGACCGCCGCCTGGCCGACATCGTGCAGCCGGTGATCGAAGGCCTGGGCTTCGAACTCATCCGCCTGCGGCTGATGGGCGGCAAGACGCGCGTCTTGCAGATCATGGCCGATCGTCCCGATGGCGGGATCGGCGTCGATGAATGCGGTGACATCTCCACCGCGGTATCCGCCGTGCTGGACGTGGAAGACCCGCTGGAAGACAACTACGTCCTCGAAGTCTCCTCCCCCGGCATCGACCGGCCGCTGACCCGGCTGAAGGATTTCGAGATGTGGAAGGGCTGGGAAGCCCGGGTCGAGACGACCGAGCTGATCGACGGCCGCCGCCGCTTCAAGGGCGATCTGGCGGGGGTCGAGGGCGACGAGGTGCTGATCACCCTGGAAGAGGGCGGCGAGGACGTGACAATCGGGCTCAAGTTCGACTGGCTCTCCGACGCCAAGCTGATCCTGACCGAAGAGCTGATCGCCGAGATGCTGCGTCAGAAGAAGGTGGCCGAACCAACCGACGGCCAGTTTGACGAGATCGAGGAAATCGACGGGGACGAGGACGAAGACCCCGCACCGGAAACCAGACACTAAGGCGTGATGAGGAAAAGTGGGTACCGGTTTTCCTCAAGACTCACGCGACCACTGAAACACTAGGGAGACACCCATGGCCATCACCTCCGCCAACCAGCTGGAGCTTCTGCAGACCGCCGAAGCCGTGGCGCGCGAAAAGATGATCGACCCTGACCTGGTGATCCAGGCGATGGAGGACAGCCTCGCCCGCGCCGCCAAGTCGCGCTACGGCGCCGAGATGGACATCCGGGTGAAGATCGACCGCAAGACCGGTCGCGCCAGCTTCACCCGCGTCCGCACCGTGGTTGAAGATGAACTGGTGGAAAACCACCATGCCCAGCTGACGGTGAAGCAGGCCAAGTCCTACCTGGCCGACCCCCAGATCGGCGACGAGATCGTGGACGAGGTGCCGCCGGTCGACCTTGGCCGCATCGCCGCGCAATCGGCCAAGCAGGTCATCCTGCAAAAGGTCCGCGAGGCCGAGCGTGACCGCCAGTTCGAGGAATTCAAGGACCGCAAGGGCACCATCATCAACGGCGCCGTCAAGCGCGAGGAATACGGCAACGTCATCGTCGACATCGGCCGGGGCGAGGGCATCCTGCGCCGGAACGAGAAGATCGGCCGCGAGGCCTACCGCATCGGCGACCGCATCCGCTGCTTCATCAAGGACGTGCGCCGCGAGCCGCGCGGGCCGCAGGTTTTCCTCAGCCGCACCGACCCGCAGTTCATGGCCGAGCTGTTCAAGATGGAAGTCCCGGAAATCTATGACGGGATCATCGAGATCAAGGCCGTGGCCCGCGATCCGGGCAGCCGCGCCAAGATTGCGGTGATCAGCTACGACAACTCCATCGACCCGGTCGGCGCCTGCGTCGGCATGCGCGGCAGCCGCGTTCAGGCCGTGGTGAACGAACTGCAGGGCGAGAAGATCGACATCATTCCCTGGAATCAGGACACCGCGACTTTCCTGGTCAACGCCCTGCAACCGGCGGAAGTCTCGAAAGTGGTCTTCGACGAGGAGGCCGGGAAGATCGAGGTCGTGGTGCCGGACGAGCAACTCAGCCTCGCCATCGGCCGTCGCGGCCAGAACGTGCGGCTGGCCAGCCAGCTGACGGCGCTGGACATCGACATCCTGACCGAAGCGGAAGAATCGCAGCGCCGCCAGGCCGAATTCGCCGAACGCACCAAGCTGTTCATGGATTCGCTCGATGTCGACGAGATGATGGCCCAGCTTCTGGTCGCCGAAGGCTTCACCAACCTGGAAGAGGTGGCTTACGTCGAACTGGACGAACTTCTGTCCATCGACGGCTTCGACGAGGACACCGCCGCCGAGCTTCAGGCCCGTGCCCGCGACTATCTGGAAGCGGCCAATGCCAAGGCGATGGAAAACGCCCGCGCCATGGGGGTCGAGGACAGCCTGGTCAACTTCGAGGGCCTGACCCCGCAGATGCTCGAGGCGCTGGCCCAGGACGGCATCAAGACGCTGGAAGACTTCGCCACCTGCGCCGACTGGGAACTGGCGGGCGGCTGGACCACGGAAAACGGCCAGCGCAAGAAGGACGAGGGCGTGCTCGAGAAATTCGACATGTCGCTTGAGGAAGCGCAGACCCTGATCATGACCGCGCGCGTCATGCTGGGCTGGGTCGACCCGACCGAATTGGAGCAACCCGAGGAAGAGGTTGCCGACGACGAGGAGGCCGAGGCCTGATTTCAGGCCTCGGGGACACGCGTTGACGCGCGGCGGCCGGGAAAAGGAAAGGGACGAACCGGAACGCAAATGCATTGCGACCGGGGAAAGCCAGCCGAAGGCGGGGCTGATCCGCTTTTGCCTGGGTCCTGACGGGCAGATCGCCCCTGATATCCTGGGCAAGCTGCCCGGCCGGGGGATGTATGTCTCGGCGGACCGTGCGGCGCTCGACCGGGCGGCGAAGAAGAACCTCTTCTCCCGCGCGGCCCGCCAGCCGGTGAAGGTGCCGGAGGGTCTGGCCGATCTGGTCGAGACTCTGATCGCCCGGCGGGTGATCGAACTGCTGTCGATGGCGCGCAAGGCCGGGGACGCTGTCACCGGCTACGAGAAGGTGAAGGACTGGCTGGTCAAGGGGACTGCGGTGACGCTGATCCAGGCCAGCGACGGGTCGGAACGGGGCAAGACGAAGCTGCACGCGCCGGATGGCGCAAACGGCTTCATTGGCTGCCTTTCGGCTGGGGAAATCGGTTTGGCATTCGGGCGCGAACGTGCGATACACGCCGCGCTTGCCGCTGGTGGACTCAGGTCCCGTGTTGTAGAGGAAGCGGCAAAACTCGCTGGGCTGCGTGGGCAGACCGGCGGGGATGACGGCGGCGAGACCGCCATGAAGGATACGAAGAACGCATGAGCGATACTGACGGCAAGAAACCTCTTGGCCTTGGGGGCGCCCCCCGTTCCGGACAGGTGAAGCAAAGCTTCAGCCATGGCCGGACCAAGAGCGTCGTGGTCGAAACCAAACGCAAGCGCGTGGTGGTGCCCACCGCCGCCCCGAAGCCCGGTACGCCCGGCGCGGGCCAATCGGCTGCGCCCACGAACTACGGTGATCCGTCGAAGCGGCCCGCAGGCATCTCCGATGCCGAAATGGAACGCCGTCTGACCGCCCTTCGCGCCGCCAAGGCGCGCGAGGCGGAAGACGCCGCGCGCCGCGCCGAAGAGGACCGTGTGCGGGAAGAAGACCGCGCCCTTCGCCGCGCCGAGATCGAGGCGAAAGAGCGCGAGGATCGCGAACGTGCCGAGGCCCTCCGCCTGAAGGCCGAGGAAGACGAGCGCGCCGCCAAGGCGGAAGCCGCCGCCAAGATCGCGGCGGCCGAAGCCCGCAAGGCCGATGTGCTCGGCACCCGTGCCCGGTCTGCCACGCCGCCTCCGGCCGCGGCCAAACCGGCCGACCGCAACGCACCGGCTGCTCCGGCTGCGACCGAAGACGCCCGCGGCCCCGCTTCGGCCAAGCCCGGCCTGCCGACGCCCCGCAAGACTGATCGCGAAAAGGACGACCGGTCCGACCGTGGCGCTAAACGTGGTGCAGGCGACGAAGGCCGCCGGTCGGGCAAGCTGACCCTGTCGGACGCGATGTCTGGCGAGGGTGGCCGTCAGCGCAGCCTTGCCGCGATGAAGCGCAAGCAGGAAAAAGCCCGCGCCAAGGCGCTGGGGCTGGGCCAGAAGGCTGAAAAGCAGGTGCGCGACGTGCAGCTGCCGGAAACCATCGTGGTCAGCGAACTGGCCAACCGGATGGCCGAACGCGCTGCAGACGTCGTGAAGAGCCTGATGAAGATGGGCATGATGGTCACGATGAACCAGGCCATCGACGCCGACACCGCCGAACTGGTGATCGAGGAATTCGGCCACAAGGCCGTCCGCGTGTCGGATGCCGACGTCGAACAGGTCATCGATACCGTCAAGGACTCCGACGAAAGCCTGACCCCGCGTCCCGCGATCGTCACGATCATGGGTCACGTCGACCACGGCAAGACCTCGCTTCTGGACGCGATCCGCAAGACCAGCGTAGCCACCGGCGAAGCCGGCGGGATCACCCAGCACATCGGCGCCTACCAGGTGAAGACACCGAATGGGCAGGTCATCACCTTCCTCGACACGCCCGGCCACGCGGCCTTCACCTCCATGCGCTCGCGCGGGGCACAGGTGACGGATATCGTGGTTCTGGTGGTCGCGGCGGATGATGCCGTGATGCCGCAGACGGTCGAGGCGATCAACCACGCCAAGGCCGCCAAGGTGCCGATGATCGTGGCGATCAACAAGATCGACAAGCACGAGGCGAACCCGACCAAGGTCCGCACCGACCTCCTCCAGCACGAGGTGGTGGTCGAGGCGATGTCCGGCGACGTGCAGGATGTCGAGGTCTCGGCCAAGACCGGCCTGGGTCTTGACGACCTGCTTGAGGCCATCGCGCTCCAGGCCGAGGTTCTGGAACTGCGCGCCAACCCGAACCGGGCGGCGTCGGGTGCGGTGATCGAAGCCAAGCTGGATGTGGGTCGTGGCCCTGTCGCGACGGTGCTGGTGCAGAACGGCACCCTGCACAAAGGCGACATCTTCGTCGTCGGCGAACAATGGGGCAAGGTCCGCGCGCTGATCAACGACAAGGGCGAGACCATCACCGAGGCGGGCCCCTCGGTTCCGGTCGAGGTGCTGGGCCTCAGCGGTACGCCTTCGGCAGGCGACACGCTGAACGTGGTCGAGACCGAAGCCCAGGCGCGCGAGATCGCGGACTACCGGATCAAGACCGCCAAGGACAAGCGCGCCGCTGCCGGGGCCGCGACCACGCTGGAACAGCTGATGGCCAAGGCCAAGGCCGACCAGTCGGTCGCCGAGCTGCCGATCCTGATCAAGGCCGACGTGCAGGGTTCTGCCGAGGCCATCGTCCAGGCGATGGAGAAGATCGGCAACGAGGAGGTCCGCGTCCGCGTGCTGCATTCCGGCGTGGGGGCGATCACCGATACCGACGTCGCGCTGGCCGAGGCCTCCAAGGCCCCGATCATCGGCTTCAACGTGCGGGCCAATGCGACCGCACGGGCTTCGGCGACGCAGAAGGGCGTGGAGATCCGCTACTACTCGATCATCTACGACCTGGTGGACGATATCAAAGCCGCCGCGTCGGGTCTTCTCAAAGCCGAGGTGCGCGAGCATTTCATCGGCTATGCGAAGATCCTGGAGGTCTTCAAGGTCTCGGGCGTCGGCAAGGTGGCGGGTTGCCTCGTTACCGAAGGGGTCGCGCGCCGCTCGGCGGGCGTCCGCCTGCTGCGCGACAACGTGGTGATCCACGAGGGCACGCTGAAGACTCTGAAACGCTTCAAGGACGAGGTGAAGGAAGTCATCTCGGGCCAGGAATGCGGGATGGCCTTCGAGAACTACGAGGACATCCGTCAGAACGACGTCATCGAGATCTTCGAGCGCGAGGAAGTGCAGCGCACGCTGGAGTGATCCGGGCTGCCCGCGCGCGGGCAGCTTTTCGAGGCCAGTCTTTTCAAAGGGTTGGCTGCGGACGTTCAGGAAATCTTAAGAAATGCGCCGGGCCTTCGGGTCCGGCGTTTTGCTTCTGGGGCGGCTCGTCGTTCGCCTTCGGCTTCTCCTCGCGGGGGGAAGCGAGGAGTGCCCGAAGGGCTTCGACGAGCGGCGGATCAGAGCCAGTCGCGCAGGATCGGGATCAGCGGCAGGTCGGCGGGGGGCATCGGATAGTCGCGCAGGGCGTTCGGCTTGACCCATGCAAGCTTTTGCCCCTCGGTCGCGCGGACGGTGCCCTGCCAGCGGCGGCAGGCGTAGAGCGGCATCAGAAGGTGGAAGTCGTCATAGGTATGGCTGGCGAAGGTGAGGGGCGCGAGGCAGCTGGTCCAGGTGTCGATGTCCAGCTCTTCCTTCAGCTCGCGGATCAGCGCGACTTCGGGTGTCTCGCCGGGTTCGACCTTGCCGCCGGGGAATTCCCAGAGGCCAGCCAGCGACTTGCCCTCGGGGCGCTGGGCCAGGAGGACGCGGCCGTCGGGGTCGATCAGGGCGACGGCGGAGACGAGAACAATCTTCATTCTACGGTCTTTCGCGGGTGGAAGCCCCAGGGGTTCACACCCCCGGACCTCCGTGGAGTATTTTCGCCAAGAGGAAGCTCAGGAGCGGTAGTCGGCGTTGATCTCGACGTAGCGGGAGGTCAGGTCGCAGGTCCAGACACTACGTTTTGCGCGGCCAAGCCCGAGGTCGACGGCGAAGACAAGTTCCTGCCCCTGCATGTAGGCCGCGCCGTCCTCTTCCTTGTAGTCGGGGTTCCGCCAGCCGTCCCTTGCCACCAGGATATCACCGAAGCGGATGGTCAGCTTGTCGCGCTCTGCCACGGCGCCGGACTTGCCGATGGCCGCGACGATGCGGCCCCAGTTCGGGTCCTGCCCGGCCACGGCGGTCTTCACCAGCGGCGAATTGGCGATGGCGAAGGCGACCTTGGCCGCGTCCTCGTCGGAGGCGGCGCCGGTGACGCGGACCTCGACCAGCTTGGTCGCGCCCTCACCGTCGCGCACCACCTGCAGCGCCAGATCGCGCATCACCCCTGCAAGCGCGGTCTCGAAGGCCTTCAGCGCCGGGCCCTTCAGCTCGGCGGCCTTCGACTGGCCGGTCGCGGCGACAAGCAGCGTGTCGGAGGTGGAGGTGTCGCTGTCGACGGTGATCGAGTTGAACGTCGCATCGACGTTGCGCGCGAGCACCTTCTGCAACTGGTTCGCGCCGATCTTGGCGTCGGTGAAGATGTAGACCAGCATCGTCGCCATGTCGGGTGCGATCATCCCCGAGCCCTTGGCGATGCCGGAAATGTGGATCGCTCCGCCCTCGCCTTGCACGGTGGCGGCAGCGCCTTTCGGGAAGGTGTCGGTGGTCATGATCGCCTGCGCGGCCATTTCCACCGCGTCTTCCTTCAGCGCGGCGACCAGATCGGGGACCTTGGCGGTGATCTTCTCGAACGGCAGGGGTTCGCCAATGACGCCGGTCGAGGAGGAAAAGACACGGGCGGCCGGGACCCCCAGCGCCGAAGCCACCGCGCCGGTGACGGCGGCGACGGCCTCGTCCCCCAGCTTGCCGGTGAAGGCGTTGGAATTGCCGGAGTTCACGATGATCGCCGCCCCCGCGCCTTCGGGCACCTTCGTTGCCAGCTTGGTCTGGCAGTCGCGGACGCATCCCGACCGGGTCGAGGAGCGGGTGAAGACCCCGGCCATGGTTGTGCCGGGGGCGAGACGGACGAGCATCACGTCCTTGCGGTTCTGGTAGCGGACGCCGGCCTCGACCGCGGCGAATTCGGCGCCCTTGATTGCGGGCAGCGCGGGGAAGGCAGCGGGGGCCAGCGGCGAGACCGGCTTCAGCGCCTTCTTCGCCGCCGCGACGACATCGCCCACGGCCTCGGACACCGCCTCGGCCATCGGCCCCGCGGCGGCGGTCAGGCCGTCCCTCAGCTTGCGGACCTTCTTCTTCAGCGCCTTCGCTTCGGCCTTCCAGTCGGTTTTTGCCATGTCACGCCCCCTTTGCCGGTGCCGTCAGTCGATCAGCGCCGAGTTTTTCAGGATCGCCGGATCCAGCGCCTCGCCCTCGCGGGTGACGGTGGCGCCCTTGGTCAGCTCGTCGATCTTCGCAGTGATTGCCGCATTCTCGACCTCTTGCGCAAGCTCGTCGCGCATCTGGTCCAGCGTGGGCTTCTCGGCGACGCGGGTTTCCTTCACCAGGATCAGATGATAGCCGAAATCGGTCTTCACCGGGCCGGTCACCTCGCCGACCTTCGCGCCGACCACGGCCTCTTCGAAGGGCTTGACCATCATGCCCAGGCCGAACCAGCCGAGATCGCCGCCATTGGCGCCCGAGCCGGTGTCGGTGGAATGCGCCTTGGCAAGCTCGGCGAAATCGGCGCCGCCGGCCAGTTCTTCCTTCAGCTTGTTCGCCTCTTCCTCGGTCGCGACCAGGATATGGGCCGCGTTGTATTCGGTCTGGGGCTTGGCGTCCTTGAAGCGGTCGTCATAGGCCTTCTGCAGCGCCGCGTCGGTGACGGCCTCCTTGACGATGGCGTCGATGGCGAGGCCCGAGACGAAGCCGCGCTTGTCGTTCTCCATCGTGGCGATGGCGCGGGGGCCGAGCTCCTTGACCGATTGCGCCAGGACTTCCTGCTGGATCAGCTGGTCGTAGATGCCCTTGAAGAGCACGTCGTCGGGCAGCGACTGGTACTGCGGCGGCAGGGATTCTTTCATCGCGACCATCTGGCCCAGCGTGATCGGGGCGCCGTTGACGGTGGCCACCACGGTATCGGCGGTCTCGCCCTCGGCGAGTGCGGGGCCCGACAGGACGGCGGCCAGCGCCAGAACCGACCAGAAGCCTGAACGTTTCATCATTTTCACCTACTCCTGATCGGGGCGATCCGCCCCCTGCGTTGACTATCCCGGCCTTCCCCCTTACATCGCGACAGTCGCGTGGAACGGGGCCGTCCGGTCATACACAGGCCCTTCTATGGAAGGTGGCCGGGTCGGGCAAGTCAAAGGGCCACACGAAGCTGTCAGAAGCCTCGGAGAGAACATGCTGGGAATGGGATCGCTTGCGCGGAAGGTGTTCGGGACGCCGAACGACCGCAAGGTAAAGTCCGTCCGTCCGATCGTGGCGCAGATCAACGCGCTGGAGCCGGAATTCCAGGCGCTGACAGATGAAGGCATCATCGCCAAGACGCGCGAGTTCCAGAAGCGGGTGCAGGAAGGCGGCGAGAGCCTGGATGCGATCCTGCCCGAGGCTTTTGCCAACTGTCGCGAAGGTGCGCGGCGGGCGCTGGGCCTGCGCGCCTTCGACGTGCAGCTGAAGGGCGGAATGTTCCTGCACCAGGGCAATATTTCGGAAATGAAGACGGGCGAGGGCAAGACGCTTGTGGCGACCTTTGCCGCCTATCTGAACGCGCTGACCGGCAAGGGCGTGCATGTCGTTACGGTGAACGACTATCTGGCCAAGCGCGACGCGGAATGGATGGGCAAGGTCTATGCGGCGCTGGGGATGACCACGGGCGTCGTCTACTCGCATCAGCCGGATGACGAGAAGATCGCGGCCTACCGCGCCGACATCACCTATGCGACGAACAACGAGCTGGGCTTCGACTATCTGCGTGACAACATGAAGGCCTCGCTGGAGGAAATGGCGCAGCGGGGGCATTATTTCGCCATCGTGGACGAGGTGGACTCGATCCTGATCGACGAGGCGCGGACGCCGCTTATCATCTCGGGGCCGAGCCAGGATCGCAGCCCGCTGTACACGGCGGTGGACGCGGTGATCCCGCATCTGCAGCCGGAGCATTATGCGGTGGACGAGAAGACCCGCGGCGTGACCCTGACGGAAGAGGGCAACGATGCCATCGAGGGGCTGCTGCGCGAGGCGGGCATCCTGCCCGAGGGGCAGAACCTTTATGCGGCGGAAAGCACGTCCATCGTGCACCACGTCAACCAGGCGCTGCGGGCGCACAAGCTGTTCTTCAAGGACCAGCAATACATCGTTCGCGACGGCGAGGTGATGCTGATCGACGAATTCACCGGGCGGATGATGAAGGGGCGGCGGCTGTCGGACGGCCTGCACCAGGCGATCGAGGCGAAGGAGGGGGTGAAGATCAACCCCGAGAACGTGACCTATGCCAGCGTGACCTTCCAGAACTACTTCCGTCTGTATGACAAGCTGGGCGGCATGACCGGCACGGCGGCGACCGAGGCCGAGGAATTCCGCGAGATCTACGGGCTGGGCGTGGTCGAGGTGCCGACGAACCGCGTCGTCGCCCGGATCGACGAGCATGACCAGGTGTTCCGCTCGGCGCGGGAGAAATATGACGGCATCCTGAAGGCGATCAAAGAAGCGCATGAGAAGGGCCAGCCGATCCTGGTCGGCACGACCTCGATCGAGAAATCGGAACAGCTGTCGGAATTGTTGAAGAAGGACGGCATCCCGCATTCGGTGCTGAACGCGCGCCAGCACGAGATGGAAGCCAAGATCGTCGCCGACGCGGGTAAGCTGGGCTCTGTCACCATCGCGACGAACATGGCGGGCCGCGGCACCGACATCAAGCTGGGCGGCAACGTCGAGTTCAAGGTGATGGAGGCCATCGCCGCCGAGCCCGAGGGCGACCATGTCGCGATCCGCGCCCGGATCGAGGCGGCGCACCTGGACGAGGAAGAGGCGGTGAAGCAGGCCGGGGGCCTGTTTGTCCTTGGCACCGAACGCCACGAAAGCCGCCGGATCGACAACCAGCTGCGTGGCCGGTCGGGCCGGCAGGGCGACCCCGGGCGGTCGGCCTTTTTCCTGTCGCTGGAAGACGACCTGATGCGGATCTTCGGGTCGGAACGGCTGGACAAGATCCTGTCCACGCTGGGGATGCAGGAAGGCGAATCCATCGTTCACCCCTGGGTCAACAAGAGCCTTGAGAAGGCGCAGGCCAAGGTCGAGGGGCGCAACTTCGACATCCGCAAGCAGCTTCTGAAGTTCGACGACGTGATGAACGACCAGCGCAAGGCGATCTTCAGCCAGCGGATGGAGATCATGCAGGCCGATCACGTCGCCGACGTCGCCGCCGACATGCGTCACCAGGTGATCGAGGATCTGGTCGATCTGACCATGCCGCCGAAAACCTACCCGGATGCCTGGGATACCGAGGGGTTGACCGCCTCGGTTCGCGACATGCTGAACATGGATCTGCCGATCGCCGACTGGGCGGCGGAAGAGGGTGTGGATCAGGCTGTCGTGCGGGAGCGGATCATCGAGGCCTCGGACAAGATGATGGCCGAGAAGACCGAAGCCTTCGGCCTGTCGACCATGCAGACCATCGAGAAGCAGGTCCTGCTGCAAGCCATCGACAGCAAGTGGCGTGAGCATCTGCTGCGGCTGGAACACCTGCGGTCGGTGGTGAACTTCCGCGGCTATGCGCAGCGCGACCCGCTGAACGAATACAAGACCGAAGCCTTCCAGCTGTTCGAGGGCCTGCTGAATTCGTTGCGGGAACAGACCACGCAGCAACTGTCGCGCATCCGTCCCGTGACCAGGGAAGAGCAGGACGAGATGATGCGGCAGATGCAGGCCGCGCAAGAGGCGGCGCAACAGCCGAAGGTGCTGGAAGCCGCCGCAGCCGCGCCTGCCGCTGCCCTTGCCGCCGCGCCGGTGGCCGAGGCCGCAACCCGGCTTGCGGGCTTCGACGAAGCCGATCCTTCGACCTGGGGCAACCCCGGCCGGAACGATCCCTGCCCCTGCGGTTCGGGCGAGAAGTTCAAGCATTGCCACGGTCGCCTCATCTGAGGCGGCCATTTACCTGGCGTTTCGGGGCGACTGCGGCAGCCTTCCCCATTAATGCCATTTCTCCGCCAGTATTGGGCTCTAGCCGTAAACGGTCCGATTCTCGGGCCGGGGCGCTGCCATGCTTTGGCGACAAAAAGTTTTGCGGATCACCGCAGCCGTGGGCGTTGCCGCCGTTGCGGCCCATACGGCGGAACGGCTGAAGGCCCCCGCCGATGAACAATCGCTTCTGATCTCTGCCGCCGAACTTGCCAGACAGTCCAAGCCCGCCCCGGCAAGCGCCGTGCCACAGTCCGCGTCGCTGACCAGCCCGGCGGACCCGGGCATGGGCGAACTGACCGGCATCACCCCCGTCGCCGCGACCACACCCCCCGCCGGGGGCGACCGCTGCCGCCCGGAGATGGAGCTTTCCGCCCTGCCCGGCGCGATGATCCAGCTGTCGCTGGCCGCGCCCTGCAATCCGGGCGAGCGTATCGTCATACGGCATTCCGGCCTGTCCTTCTCGGTCAGGACGCAAGGCGACGGCCATGCCTCGGTGACGCTGCCCGCGCTGCGTTCTGACGCCATGGTGGCGGTCTATCTGCAGGATGCGCGTCTGGTGCTGGGCAAGGTCACGGTGCCCGACGTTTCGCGCTATTCCCGCTTCGCCGTGGTATGGGAGCTTCCGGCCGAGCTGGAGCTACGCGTCACCGATGGCGACAGGGTGCTGATCGGCAGCCCGGCCCCCGTGATGGCAGACGAGCAGCGGGTGATCGCGCTGGGATCGGCCAGCGTGCAGTCGCCGGTGCTGGCGCGGGTCTATTCCGTGCCCGGTCCGGGCCTGGGCAAGGCCGACATCACGGGTGAGTTGCGGATCACTCCGGCCTCTTGCGGGCGGACGCTGCGGGTCGAGACGGTCTATTCCGTCGCGGGGATCGCCACACATGCCGAACGGGCGATCAGCGTTCCGCTTTGCGGCACGACGGGCGACATTCTGGTGTTGAAGAATCTTGCGCCTGCCCCGAAACTCGCCGCCCCGAAGTAGGTCCGGATTGGCAGGGTATGGGTGTGAAGGCAGGACTGGCGGCGCTGGGCGCTGCCCTGTGCATTTGGGGGTCTGCCGCTGCCCAGGACGTGACGCTGGTCGCCCGGGAGGGCGGGATCGTGCTGAGCGGCACGCTGCAGGGCTATGACGGGGAGTTCTACCGGATTTCAACTTCCTATGGCTTGCTGACCGTCGACGGGCAGGGGGTGATCTGCGAAGGCCCCGCCTGCCCGGAGCTGACGGCACCCAAGGCGGTGATGCGGGTCGTCGGCTCTCCGGATGCCGCGGCCTTGCTGCCGGTTCTGGTCCAGAGCTTCGCCCGGTCGCGGGGGCTGGTCTATGACGAGGTGCCGGGCGGGGCCTATGCGGCGCGCATCCTCGACCCCGCAAGCCGCAAGGGCCTGGCCGAGATTTCCTTTGCCCCCCTGCCGCCCGACCAGGCGACGGCGGCGCTGGAGGCCGGGTCGGCGGACCTGAAGCTTTCCTATCGCGCCGAGGCTGGCCTTGGCAGCCATGCCGTCGCGACGGATGCGCTGGTCGTCCTGGTCGCGCCCGACAACCCGACGCCCGAGATTTCCACCGTGGAGCTGGCCGGGGTGCTGTCCGGCGAGGTGACGAACTGGGCGCAGGTCGGGGGGCCGGACATGCCGGTGGTGCTGCACGCGCTGGAGGCAGACAGCGACATCCAGCAGGCGCTGGCCGCACGGCTGGGCGCAAAACCTGCGGCGATGGTCCTGCACCCCGACCTTGCCGCTTTGGCCGGGGCGGTGGCCAAGGACCCCTGGGCCATCGCGATCTCGGGCCGGTCGGCGATTGCCCCGGCGCGGCGGATGCCGCTGACCGATTCCTGCGGCTTTCCGCTGTTGCCCACCTCGCTGGCGATCAAGGCCGAGGATTATCCGCTGGCGCTGCCGGTGCTGATCCTGGCCCCGAAGCGTCGCCTGCCGCTGCTGACGCGGGAGTTCCTGGATTTCCTGCGCACTCCGGCGGCACAGGCGGCGGTGGCGGCGGCGGGGTTCGTGGACCGGTCGGTGAGCCGCCAGCCGATGACCTCGGACGGGCTGCGGCTGATCAACGCGATCCAGGGGGCGGGCGAGGATGTGACGCTGGACGACCTGAAACGCCTGGCCGGGATCATGGACGGGGCGGACCGGGTCAGCCTGACCTTCCGCTTCGAGGACGGGTCCTCGACGCTGGATGCGCAGTCGCAGGACAATCTGGCGGACCTGGCGCAGCTGATCGCGGCGGGGCAGTTCCGCCACCAGAAACTGGTGCTGGCGGGCTTTTCCGACGGCTCCGGCGCGGCGGCGGCGAATCTGGCGCTGTCGGTGGACCGGGCGGCGAAGGTGGCGCAGGAACTGGCGGCGGTGGCGCCCGATCTTGCGCCCGCGGACCTGCCGGCGGTGGAGGGCTTCGGCGAGGCGCTGCCGATGGCCTGCGACGAAACCGCCATCGGCCGCCAGCTGAACCGCCGGGTGGAGCTGTGGGTGGTGCCGGACTTCGCGCCCGCCGAACCCGAGGCCGCTGCGCCTTAAGCCAGGTAGTCGGCCAGCACCTGCCGGGTGCCCACGGCCCAGAGTCGGTTCAGATGCCGCTCGAAGGCCCCGGCGAAGCGGGCGTCCCGCCCGAGGTCGCCATAGACCGACACCATTTCCAGCCAGGCCGCCGGGCGTGCCTTTGCCGCGTGCGAGCGGGCGACCAGCGCGTCCCAGTCCGGGTCGTTCGGCGGGATCGGCGTGCCGCTGTCGGTCTCGCCGTAGCAATACCTGCACCACAGCGCCGAGACCAGCGCGAGGCCTTCCACCGACCCGCCCGCCGCCAAGGCATCGCGGATCGAGGGGACGATGAACTTCGGCTGCCGGTTCGATCCGTCAAGGCAGAGCCGCCGTTCGGTATCGGCGATTTCGGGGTTCGAGAAGCGTTCGACGATCAGGCGGTAGTAGTCGCCGAGGTTGGTGTCGGGGACGGGGGGGATATAGGGGATGATCTCGTCCATCTCGACCTTGTCGAGAAGGCCCTTGATCAGCGGGTCGGCCATCGCTTCGTGGACATATTCCACGTCCATCAGCCCGCCGGGATAGGCGATGGTCGCATGGCCGCCGTTCAGGATGCGGATCTTCATCATCTCGAAATTGTGGACATGCGGGGTCAGCGTGACCCCCACCTTCTCGAAGGCCGGGCGGCCCTGCGGGAAGTTGTCCTCAAGCACCCATTGCCGGAAGGGTTCGCAGGTCACGGGGACGGGGTCGTCGCCCAGACCGAAGCCCGCCGCCATCGCCCGTTCGCGCGGTCCGGTCGCAGGGGTGATGCGGTCGACCATGCCGTTGGGGAAGGCAACATTCTCGGCGATCCAAGCGGCGAGGGCGGGGTCGTTGATCGCGGCAAGGCCCGTCACGGCGGCTTTGGTGACATGGCCGTTGCCGGGAAGATTGTCGCAACTCATCACCGTGAAGGGCGGCACCCCCGCCGCGCGCCGGGCCTTCAGGGCGGCGATGATCGCACCGAAGGCGGTGCGGTGCGGATCGGCGGCATCGGCCACGATCTCGGGGTGCGCGGGGTCGAACTGCCCGGTCGCCGGGTTGATGAAATAGCCGCCCTCGGTCACGGTCAGGCTGACGATGCGAATCTCCGGCCGCGCCATCGCGGCGATCAGGGCGGCGTTGTCCGGCTCCACCGGCAGGAAGTCGATCATCGAGCCCACCCGCCGCGCCGACTTGCCCCTGGGGTCCAGCTCGATCACCGTCGACAGGCAGTCCTGCCCCTTCAGCGCATCGCGCATCCTTGCGTCGCCCTCGCGCACCCCGGCGCCGAGGATCGCCCAGTCATGGCCCAGGCCCATGGCGAACAGGTCGTCAAGATAGACGGCCATATGCGCGCGGTGGAAGTTGCCCAGCCCGATGTGGACGATACCGGGGGTCAGCTGGCTGCGGTCATAGGCGGGGAGCGCGACATTCATGATCAGGCCATCCAGTTGCCGCCGTCCACGCCGAAGCACTGGGCGACGATGTATTTCGCTTCCGGCGTGGCAAGGAAGATCGCCATGCCGGTCAGGTCCTCGGCGGTGCCCATGCGCCCGAAGGGCACGGCCTCGCCGACTTCCTTCTTCTTCTGGCCCAGGGGCTTGCCTTCGTACTTCGCGAAGAAGGCGTCCACCCCGTCCCAATGCTCGCCATCCACCACCCCCGGCGCGATGGCGTTCACGTTGATCCCGTGCTGGATGAGGCCAAGCCCCGCCGATTGCGTCAGGCTGATCACCGCGGCCTTGGTCGCGCAGTAGACCGCGACAAGGCTTTCCCCCCGCCGCCCGGCCTGGCTGGCCATGTTGATGATCGTGCCGCCCTGACCGCGCGCGATCATGTGCCGGGCGGCGGCCTGCAGGCAGAAGAGTGTCCCCGAGACATTGACCGCGAAGAGCCTGTCATAGTCGGCCCGGCTGATCTCGGCGATGGGCGCCGCGCTGAAGAGAGCGGCATTGTTGATCAGGATGTCGAGCTTGCCCATCGTCGCCACGGCTTCCGCGAAGGCGGTGTCGATGGACTCCTGCCGCGTCACGTCCAGCGCGACGGCATGGGCTTTTGGCCCGAGGTCCGCCGCCGCCTTCTGTGCCGCCGCGAGGTTGATGTCGGCAATCGCCACTTCGGCCCCTTCGGCCAGATAGGCGCGGGCGAAGGCCAGGCCGATGCCGCGCGCCGCGCCGGTGATCAGGGCGGTCTTGCCTGCCAGTCTCATAGTGCAAGCCCGTTCGCGTCGAAGCGGTGGATCTTGCCGGCAGGGGCCAGCTTGACGCGATCACCGTGATGCACATGAACCTCGCCCGGCGCGCGGACGGTCAGGGTGCCGATGCCCTCGACCGCGACCTTCAGGAAGCTGTCCGAGCCGAGGTGTTCCGACAGGCCCACCACGCCCTCCCAAGGGCCGTCGCCGACGGTGATATGCTCGGGCCGGACGCCGATGGTATGGGCATTGTGCTTGGCGGCCTCGGCCCCTTCGATGAAGTTCATCTTCGGGCTGCCGATGAAGCCCGCGACGAACAGGTTACGCGGGTTGCTGTACAGTTCCAGCGGTGCGCCGACCTGCTCAATGTTGCCGGCATTCAGCACCACGATCTTGTCGGCCATGGTCATGGCTTCCACCTGGTCGTGGGTGACATAGATCATCGTGGTCTTCAGCGACTGGTGAAGCTCACTGATCTCCTGCCGCATCCCCACCCGCAGCGCCGCGTCGAGGTTCGACAGGGGCTCGTCGAAGAGGAACGCCGCCGGTTCGCGCACGATGGCCCGCCCGATGGCGACCCGCTGGCGCTGGCCCCCGGACAGCTGGCCGGGGCGACGGTCGAGGTAGTTGGCAAGGTTCAGCACCTTGGCGGCGCGTTCCACCCTTTTGTCCTGTTCCGCCTGGTCCATGCCCGCCATCTTCAGCGGGAAGGCGATGTTCTTCCGCACCGTCATATGCGGATACAAAGCGTAGGACTGGAACACCATTGCCAGGCCCCGCTTGGCGGGCGGCAGGTTCGTCGCGTCCTTGCCGTCGATCTCGATCGTGCCGGAAGAGGTATCCTCCAGCCCGGCGATCAGCCGCAGCAACGTGGACTTCCCGCAGCCCGAGGGGCCGACGAAGACGACGAATTCGCCGTCATTGATCTGAAGGTCGATCCCCGGGATGACATGCACGTCACCGAAGCTCTTGCGGACCTTGGTCAGTTCGATCTTGCCCATGATTTCCTCACTTCACCGCGCCGAAGGTCAGGCCGCGCACGAGTTGCTTCTGGCTGAACCAGCCAAGGATAAGGATCGGCATGATGGCCATGGCCGATGCTGCCGAGAGTTTCGCGTAGAACAGGCCCTGCGGCGCCGAGAAGCTGGCGATGAAGGCCGAAAGGGGCGCCGCCTTGGTGGTGGTCAGGACGATGGTCCAGAACGCCTCGTTCCAGGCGAGGATGATGTTCAGAAGCATGGTCGAGGCGATGCCGGGCAGCGCCATCGGCGTCAGCACATGGACGATCTCGCCCCAGAGGCTTGCCCCGTCCATCCGCGACGCTTCCAGGATCTCGCCGGGGATTTCCTTGAAGTAGGTGTAGAGCATCCAGATGATGATCGGCAGGTTCATCAGCATCAGCGCGATGACGAGGCCGAACTTGGTGTCGATCAGGCCCAGGCGCTGGAACAGAAGATACAGCGGGATCATCACCGCGACCGCGGGCATCATCTTGGTCGACAGCATCCACATCAGCAGGTCCTTGGTCTTCCGGCCCGGCACGAAGGCCATGGCCCAGGCCGAAGGCACCGCGACCAGAAGGCCCAGAAGCGTGGAGCCGACCGAGATGACGACCGAGTTCCAGAAGAAGCGCGGATAGTCCGACCGGGCCCAGACCTCGGCATAGTTTGCCAGCGTCCAGTCGGCCGAGAAGAATTCGGGTGGGTTGGCGACGGCGGAGGCTTCGGTCTTGAAGCTGGTCAGGATCATCCAGAGGACCGGGAAGAAGATGATCAGCGCCACCGTCCATGCGGCCAGGGTGGTGATCAGCTTGCGGCGGGGGGTGACGGCGCGTGCCATGTCGGTCTCTCCTTACGCGTCCAGATGACGGCCGATGCCGCGCATCAGGAAATAGGCCACGATATTGGCGAGGATCACCGCGATGATGCCTCCGGCGGCGGCGCGGCCGATGTCCTTGGCGGCGATGGCCTGCTTGAAGATCATGTAGGGAAGCGTGGTCGAGGCCGAGCCCGGCCCGCCCTGCGTGGTGGTGAAGATCTCGCCGAAGATGCCCAGCAGGAAGATCGTCTGGATCAGGATGACCACGGTGATCGCCCGGGTGGCATGCGGCAGGATGATGTAGCGGAACCGGCTGAAGGCCGAAGCGCCATCCATTTCCGCCGCTTCCAGCTGTTCCGAGGACAGCGATTGCAGCGCGGTCAACAGGATCAGCGTGGCGAAGGGCAGCCATTCCCAGCTGACGATGCCGATGACCGACAGCATCGGGTAGTTCTCCAGGAACAGGATCGGCTGGGCGCCGAAACTGCGGGACACGGCGGCGAAAAGCCCGTTCTGCGGATGCATGAACAGGTTCTCCCAGATCGAGGCGGCCACCGGCGGCATCACGAAGAAGGGCGCGATCACCAGGATGCGCAGAAGCCCCTGACCCTTCACCGGCTGGTCGATCAGAAGCGCGATCAGCATCCCCAGCACCACGGTGATGATCAGCACCCCGCCCACCAGCGCCAGCGTGTTGAACATGGCCAGCCAGAAATCGGGCGAGTTCAGGAACCAGCGGTAGTTGGTGAACCCGACCCAGCCGGTCCGGTCCGGAGACAGCAGGCGGTAGAGACGGAAGGAATAGTAGAGCGTCATCGCCAGCGGCACGATCATCCAGATCAGGAGGAGCGCGACCGAGGGGGCCACCATCATGCGGGCGGCGAAGCGGCTGGATTGCGTGGACATGGGGCAGGTCTCCGAATCTTCCGGGGGGTCAGCGACCGATAGGGCGGTGGGGCGGAACCAGGGGCACCACGCAAGCGACGAAACGGGTTTTCGGCTTTGGAAGGGTCGGCTTGCAGGCCGATGGCGCTGCAAGCCGAAGGTGATCCCGGGGGCCTTGGGAGGTTACCCCCGGGGTCGGTGTCACTGGATGTAGCCTGCGGCCTTCATCTCGTCCGTGACCAGCGCCTGGGCTTCCGCCAGCGCCTGCTCGGAGGTCTTCTGGCCAGCCAGCGCCGCCGAGAAGATCTCGCCCACGCTGGTGCCCAGGCCCTGGAATTCCGGGATGGCCACGAACTGGACGCCGACATAGGGCACCGGCTTGACGGTCGGCGCATTCGGGTCAGCCGAGTTGATGCTGTCGATCGTCATCTTGGCGAAGGGCACCTTGGCATATTCCTCGTTGGAATAGAGCGAGGTCCGCGTGCCCGGAGGCACGTTGGCCCAGCCTTCCTTCGACGCGACCAGCGCGAGGTAGTCCTTGTTGGTCGCCCAGTCGATGAAGACCTTGGCCGCATCCTTGGCATCCGATGACGACGGGATCGCGAGGCTCCAGGCCCAGAGCCAGTTGCCGCGCTTGCCCAGCCCGTTGTCGGGGGCGAGCGCGAAGCCCACCTTGTCGGCAACGGTCGAATCCTTGCCCGTCACGAAGGACGCCGCAACCGTGGCGTCGATCCACATGCCGCACTTGCCTTGCTGGAACAGCGTCAGGTTTTCGTTGAACCCGTTGTTCGAGGCCCCGGGAGGCCCGTATTCGTTCATCAGGTGCAGATAGCTGTCCAGCGTCGCCTTCCATTCCGGCTGGTCGAACTGCGGCACCCAGTTCTCGTCGAACCAGCGCGCGCCATAGCTGTTGGACATGGCGGTGAGGAAGGCCATGTTCTCGCCCCAGCCGGCCTTGCCGCGCAGGCAGATGCCGTATTGCTCCTTGGACTTGTCGGTCATCGCGGCCGCGGCCTTCTCGATGTCGGCCCAGGTCGGCGCGTCGGGCATGGTCAGCCCGGCGGCTTCCATCAGGTCCTTGCGATACATCACCATCGAGCTTTCGCCGTAGAACGGCGCCGCCATCAGGTTGCCGTCGACGGTCAGGCCGCCGCGGATCGCCGGAAGCAGGTCGTCCACGTCATATTCCGCCGGGAGGTCGTTGAGGCTGGTGAGCCAGCCCTGCTTGCCCCAGATCGGAACCTCGTAGGTGCCGATGGTGATCACGTCATACTGGCCGCCGCCAGTGGCGATGTCGGTCGTCACGTTCTGGCGCAGGACGTTCTCTTCCAGCGTGACCCATTCCACCTTGATGTCGGGGTGCTTGGCGTTGAAGTCGTCCATCAGGCCCTGCATCCGGACCATGTCGCCGTTGTTCACGGTTGCGACGGTGATCGTCGTTTCGGCCATCGCGACGCCCGAAAGCGTGACAAGGGCCGTTGCGCCCAAAAGGGCGCGCAGCGTCTTCGTCATGTAATCCTCCCTGGATCAGCGTATGAGCAAATCATCGCCTGTTGGGTAAATGCTCACACATTTGCCAGAGTCGTCAAGCCCCCTCTTCCGCCGCAACTGCACGGTTCAGGTCTGGGTCAGCAGGGACCGAGCGGTCGGTTCGTCTGTCACCAACCCATTGATGATGCGGGATTTGATCGCGCCATGAATAGCCGGAACCTTGGATGCGCCCGCAGCAATCCCGATCGAGGGCCGGTCCAGCCCGGGCGCCACCCGCACCCCGCCGGTCCTCCGGTTGGTGCCCAGATCCAGGTAGCGCCCCTCCGAATCGAAGGTCCAGCCGGCCACCTCGCCCGCCGCGCCCGCCGCCTGCATCTCGTCCAGTTCGGCGCGGGTCACGAAGCCGTCGGCCAGAAGCGGCGCGTCCAGCGACATCTGGCCCACGCCGACAAAGACCACATCCGCAGCCTCGGCCAGCGCCACCACCTTCTGCACGGGGGCAAGCGCGTGGAACGCCGCGTTCTCTTCGGGCGTCGGGCTGATCACCGGCACCGGCATCGGATAATGCGGCGCCCGCACCTTGTCGGCGATCCGCATCACCACGTCGAAGAAACTGGCCGAGCCGTCGGGGGCGATGTTGCCGATCAGCGAGACCAGCCGGTGCTGCGGCGCGTCGATCTCGACCATCGCGTCGACCATGCCGCGCAAGGCCCGTCCCGTCCCCAGCGCCACAACCAGGGGCTCCGGCATCCGCAGAAAGCGTTCCAGTTCTGCCGCCGCAGCCGGGGCAATCGCGCGCACCGGGTCCGCCCCGGCGCCAAGGCCCGGCGACACCCGCACGCGGTCCAGCCGGAACCGGTCGCGCAGGGCAGCCTCCAGGTCCAGGCAGGCGCCGATCCGGTGGTTGAGGCGCACATGGATCAGCCCCTCGGCCATCGCCCGGCTGACCAGCCTTTGCGCCCGCTGGCGGCTGACCCCCAGTTCGCCCGCGATCTGGTCCTGGGTCATCCCGGCGACATAGTAGAGCCAGCCCGCGCGGGCCGCTTCGTCCTGAAGGGAGGGTTCGTTGCTCATGCCGGTTGCCTGGCGGATTTTAGACCGGGCGCAATCTGGAAAAAATCGGCGAAGCTGACAAGCCTGCGGTGCGGGCGGGCGTCCTCGGGCTCGTCCGGCGTCTCTGCCCCCAGATGGCTGCCGCCGACAAAGCGCCAGACGGTCATCCCCGCTGCCAGCCCGGCGCGGATGCCTGTCAGGCTGTCTTCGATCACCAGCGTCCGGGCGGGGTCTGCGCCCATCTGTGCGGCGGCGTAAAGGAACAGGTCCGGCGCGGGCTTGCCCCTCGCGACCATGGTCGAGGTGAAGACCCTGTCGCCGATCAGCGGCGCAAGGCCGACCAGCGCCAGCGAGATGTCCACCCGGCGGGGGGAAGAGGAGGTGGCGACGCAGAATGGCAGGCCGATGCCCGCCAGCACCTCCTGCACATGCGGGACGATCTTCAGCTCGGTCTGGAAGGCGGCCAGCAGCGCCTCGCGATAGCGCGCCTCGAAATCCGGCGGAAGGTCGAGGCCGAATTCCCGGCGAATCGTCTCCATCACCACCGGATAGCTCCGGCCAAGGAAATTGCGCTCGACATAGGGCAGATCGATGGCCAGCCCCAGCCGGGCCAGTTCGGTGACGAGCATCCGCGCGCTGATGATCTCGCTGTCGATCAGCACGCCGTCGCAGTCGAAGATGACAAGATCGAACTCGCTCATGCCCCATGCGTAGCGCAAGGCGTGAGCTAAAGGTAGCCCTGCGAGCGGAAGCTCAACTCACGCGATTTGCCGATGATCAGGTGGTCATGCAGCTTCAGCCCCAGCGCCTCGCAGGCGTCCCAAACCTGGCGGGTCATGGACAGGTCGGCGTCCGACGGCGTGGGGTCGCCGCTCGGGTGGTTGTGGACCAGGATCAGCGCGCTGGCGTTCAGCTCCAGCGCGCGCTTGACGATCTCGCGCGGGTAGACGGGGACGTGATCCACCGTGCCGCTCGCCTGCTCTTCATCCGCGATCAGCACGTTCTTGCGGTCGAGGAAGAGGACGCGGAACTGTTCAGTCTCCCTGTGCGCCATGGTGGTGTGGCAATGGTCCAGAAGCGCGTCCCAGCTGGACAACACCGGCTTCTGCATCACCCGCGCCCGCATCATCCGCTGGGCCGCGGCTTCGAGCAGCTTCAGCTCCAGCACCACGGCGGGACCGGCGCCCTTGACCATCTGCAGCCGCGCGTGCGAGGCGGCGACGACCCGGTTGAAATCGCCGAACGTGTCCAGAAGCAGCCGGGCCAGCGGCTTCACGTCCTGCCGGGGAATGGCGCGGAACAGGACCAGCTCCAGCAGTTCGTAATCCGCCAAGGCCGCGCCACCGCCCTGCATGAAGCGGTCGCGCAGCCGCTGGCGATGGTCGGCGATGTAGCTGGGCAGCCGCCCGGTCAGCGCCTGCGGCTCGGCCTCATCAGGCTCGGCAGGCACGGTCAGGGGGAGAAAGGGTTCGTTGAAGGACTGGACCATGGCGCGGAGATTGCCGCGTCATGGTTGAGGAAGGGTTAATGGAGACGGCACACCGAGCCGCCTGTCATCCCCGCGAAAGCGGCGACCCAGGCCCCGGCGTTTGAAGACGGGTCGCCGCTTTCGCGGGGATGACAGGAAGGTGGCGAGGTTGCTACCCCTTCATCCCTTCCCAGAAGCTTTTCACCTTGGAAAAGAACGACGACCCTTCCGGGTTGTTCTCCTCGCTCAGCTTCTCGAACTCGCGCAGCAACTCGCGCTGGCGGCTGGTCAGGTTGACCGGGGTCTCCACCGCCAGCTCGATCACCATGTCGCCGGTGTTCGGCGACCGCAGCGCCGGCATCCCCTTCGACCGAAGCCGCATCTGCTTGCCCGACTGCGCCCCGGCGGGGACCTTGACCCGCGCCTTGCCGCCATCGATCGTCGGCACCTCGATCTCGCCGCCCATCGCGGCGGTGGGCATCGACACCGGCACCCGGCAGAAGAGATGCACCCCGTCCCGCTGGAAAAGCGCGTGCTCCTTCACCTCGATGAAGATGTAGAGGTCGCCGTTCGGTCCGCCGCGCAGGCCCGCCTCGCCCTCGCCCGCCAGCCGGATACGCGTGCCCGTCTCCACCCCCTGCGGGATGTTGACCGACAGCTGCTTTTCCTTCTGCACCCGGCCCTGGCCGCCGCAGGTACGGCAGGGGTTCTTGATGATCTGGCCCATGCCGTTGCACTGGTGGCAGGTGCGTTCGATGGTGAAGAAGCCCTGCTGCGCCCGGACCTTGCCCATGCCGTTGCAGGTGGGGCAGGTGACCGGCTCGGCCCCGCCTTCCGCGCCTGACCCGTGGCAGGTGTCGCAGGTGACAGAGGTGGGCACGGTGATGGTCTTCTGGATGCCGGTATAGGCCTCCTCCAGCGAAACCCGCATGTTGTAGCGCAGGTCCGAGCCGCGCTGCGCGCGTGACCGGCCTCCGCCGCTCCCGCCGCCGCCCCGGCCCATGAAATCGCCGAACAGGTCCTCGAACACGTCCGAGAAGGCGCTGGCGAAATCGCCCTGCTGGCCGTAGCCGCCGGGACGCGGGCCACCACCCATGCCGCCTTCAAAGGCCGCATGGCCGAAGCGGTCGTAGGCCGCCTTCTTCTGGTCGTCCTTCAGGACCTCATAGGCCTCGTTCACTTCCTTGAACTGGGCCTCGGCCTGCGGGTTGTCGGAGTTGCGGTCGGGGTGCAGCTCTTTCGCCTTCGCCCGATAGGCTTTCTTCAGCTCCTCCGCCGAAGCACCCTTCTTCGCCCCCAGAACCTCGTAATAGTCGCGCTTTGCCACGGCAAAACCCCCATGTGGAACCGGCGAGGGGCGGCCCGTTGCCAGACCGCCCCCTTTTCCGATTCCCGCGGCTTACTTCCGCTTGTTGTTGCCCAGGTCCTCGAAGTCGGCGTCGACGATGTCGTCGTCATCCACCGGCCGCGGCTCGTCCTCGGCGCTGCCGCCCTCGGCCTGGGTGGCCTTGTAGATCGCCTCGCCCAGCTTCATCGCGGCTTCGGTCAGGTTCTGGATGCCGCTCTTGATCTTGCCGGCATCCTCGCCCTTCAGCGCGTCTTCCAGCGGGCCCATCGCCAGTTCGATCGCCTCGACGGTGGAGGGGTCGACCTTGTCGCCATGTTCGGACAGCGACTTCTTCGTCGAATGCAGCAGGCTTTCGCCCTGGTTCTTGGTCTCGACCAACTCGCGACGTTCCTTGTCGGCTTCGGCATTCGCCTCGGCGTCCTTGATCATCTGCTCGATGTCCGAGTCCGACAGGCCGCCCGAGGCCTGGATGGTGATCGCCTGCTCCTTGTTGGTGCCCTTGTCCTTGGCTTTCACCGACACGATGCCGTTGGCGTCGATGTCGAAGGTCACCTCGATCTGCGGCACCCCGCGCGGGGCAGGGGGGATCTGTTCCAGGTTGAACTGGCCCAGCATCTTGTTGTCGGCGGCCATCTCGCGCTCGCCCTGGAACACGCGGATCGTCACCGCGTTCTGATTGTCCTCGGCGGTCGAGAAGACCTGGCTCTTCTTGGTCGGGATCGTGGTGTTGCGGTCGATCAGCCGGGTGAAGACACCACCCAGAGTCTCGATCCCCAAGGACAGCGGGGTCACGTCCAGAAGGACCACATCCTTGACGTCGCCTTGCAGCACGCCAGCCTGGATCGCCGCGCCCAAAGCCACGACTTCATCCGGGTTGACGCCCTTGTGGGGTTCCTTGCCGAAGTATTTGGTCACTTCCTCGATCACGCGCGGCATCCGGGTCATCCCGCCGACCAGCACGACCTCGTCGATGTCGTCCTTGCTGACACCGGCATCCTTCAGCGCGGCCATGCAGGGCTTGATCGACTTCTTGATCAGGTCCTCGACCAGGCTTTCCAGCTTGGACCGCGTCAGCTTGACCACCAGGTGCAGGGGCTGCCCGGTGTTCTTGTCCATGCTGATGAAGGGTTGGTTGATCTCGGTCTGCTGGCTGGACGACAGCTCGATCTTGGCCTTTTCCGAGGCCTCCTTCAGCCGCTGCAGCGCCATCTTGTCCAGCGTGAGGTCGACGCCATGCTCTTTCTTGAACTCGTCCGCGAGATACTGGACGATCCGCATGTCGAAGTCTTCACCGCCGAGGAAGGTGTCGCCGTTGGTCGACTTGACCTCGAACAGGCCGTCGTCGATCTCCAGGATGGTGATGTCGAAGGTCCCGCCGCCAAGGTCATAGACCGCGATGGTCTTCGATTCCTTCTTGTCCAGCCCATAGGCCAGCGCGGCAGCCGTCGGCTCGTTGATGATGCGCAGGACTTCCAGCCCCGCGATCTTGCCCGCGTCCTTGGTGGCCTGGCGCTGGGCATCGTTGAAATAGGCGGGCACGGTGATCACCGCCTGGGTGACGGTCTCACCCAGATAGGATTCAGCCGTTTCCTTCATCTTCTGCAGGATGAAGGCCGAAACCTGCGACGGCGAATATTTCTCGCCCCGCACTTCCACCCAGGCGTCGCCGTTGCCGCCGTCGACGATGTGGTAGGGGACAAGCTTCTTGTCCTTTTCCACCTCGGCATCGCCCAGCCGGCGGCCGATCAGACGCTTGACGGCGAAGACGGTGTTGGTGGGGTTGGTCACGGCCTGGCGCTTGGCGGGCTGGCCGACCAGGCGTTCGCTTTCCGTGAAGCCGACGATGGAGGGCGTCGTGCGCGCGCCTTCCGAATTCTCGATCACCCGGGGTTGCGAGCCGTCCATGATGGCAACGCAGGAGTTGGTGGTCCCGAGGTCAATACCGATGACTTTGGCCATGTGTGTATCCCTTTACTTCAGGCGATGTTCCGGCAAGGACCCTTGAAAAGCAGGCATCCCCACCTTGTGAAAAGCGTCAGGTCTGGCGGCCCGGCGCCCGTGTGTGGCGTATATAGGCAGGCGTTTTCAGGGCTGCAACGGTTGGCGCATGGGCTTTGCCGCGAATCTTCTGCAATGATGCGCGGAAATCCGCAGTTTGCCCGGACAAGCCCGGCCAGCCGTCATGGCAAGCCCAGGCGGCAGCAGCCCGAAAGGCGCGCTGGATCCGGCCCGGTCAGGAACAGGTCGGCGGCAATCCCGTAGGCTTGGTCCGACATGCCGTCCGAACACGCGGCGGGTGCCAGGACGGCAATGCCCTCGGGCAGGGTAAGGGCCGCCGTCTGCGACCAGGGCAGCGCGGGCCAGCTGGCGGCGATAGGCGCGATCCGGGGCGCCTCGTCCATGGGCGTCTGCAGCCGGGTCTCGCCCTTCGCCGGGTCGATCCGCAGCGACCAGAAAGGTTCGGTCCCCAGGCAGGTCAGCGGGGTTTCCAGCGCGTTCCAGTCCGGCCCCTCTGCCCGCGACAGGAAACGCATTGCGACAAAGCCGTTGCCTTCCCCGGTGTTCACAAGGCCCCAGCCTTCCGTCTCGTACAGCACCTCGACCCCCGTCGCATCCGGCGCCAGTGTCCCGATCACCGCAGAGCCCGCATCCGGCAGCGCGCGGATGTTCAGAACGTCGTCCGCGGCCACTCCGGTCACGTCATGCGGCGCGGGATAGACCTCGGCCCGCAGCGCTGCCGGAAGCAGCCAGAGCAGCGCCACCGCAAGACGGATCATCGCTGCTTTCCCCAGCTGGCCGAGGCGTGCTGCCGGGTGAAGAACTCCGCCATCAGGCCAATCAGGATGCAGACCAGCGCATATTTGATCGCGTATTCGTACGAGGTATAGCGCGGCGTGTAGTTCAGGAAGACGAAGCCGCGGGTCTGGTCGATGATGTGGAACAGCGGGTTCCAGTCGAACCAGCTGCGGCGGTTGCTGGCAAGGTTGTTGGCCAGCACCATCTTGCCCGAAGCGATCACGTTGGCCCGGGTGTAGAGCGTGACGATGATCATCACCAGCTCGGGCTGCCAGGGTCGGGCCGACATGAACACCATCCCGATCCCGATCCCCGAGAACCAGGACAAGAGATACATGCCCAGCATCCCGACGGGTTCCTCGATGACGACCGGGTTCCAGATCGCGTGATACACGAAGAGGATGGACGCGGCGGCCAGCGTCTGCTGGTAAAGCGATGCCAGTGCCGCGCCCATGATCGAGATGACCGGGTTCATCGGCGCATGCATCATCATCTGCGAGGTCGGCCCGTCCGCCTGCGAGACCGCGCGGATGGTCTTGATATGGGTCATGAACATGAAGACGCCGGACATGACATACAGCATGAAGTCCCCGCGCACCGCGATACGCCGCATCCCGAAGAGCTGCATCATGAAGAACATGACCAGAAGCATGATCAGCGACTGCACGATCGACATCACCAGGCCCAGCACCGCATTGTTGTGCGTCCGGCGCAGGTTGCGGATGGCGATGTGGTAAACCAGCTCCAGCGTCTCGAACGCCAGGCCAAGCCGGGACCGTGCAGCGGGCTTGTGTCGGAACATGCGCCTTTCCCTCCGGCCGGCATCCTGCACCAGGAAATCTTGCCGTTCCGTTGATGGCGAAGGATAAGGACCTCCGAGCCGTTGATCAATCGCCACGGGGGCCGGGATGGATTTTGCCGAACTGATGCTGCTTTTCCGCCGCCTGGCGCTGGAGGCGGGCGCGCGCATCCTGCAGGTCTACCACGGCCCGGACTTCGAGGTCCGCGCCAAGGGCGACGCCTCGCCCGTGACCGAGGCCGACCTTGCCGCCGATGCCGTCATCTCTGCCGGTCTCCGCGCCGCCTTTCCGCAGGTGCCGCTGATCACCGAGGAGCAGGCCGTCAGCCACGCGCTGACCGCCAGCACCTTCTTCATCGTCGATCCGCTGGACGGCACCAAGGAATTCGTCCAGCGCCGCGGCGATTTCACCGTCAACATCGCCTATGTTCAGGACGGCGTGCCCACCCATGGCGTCGTCTATGCCCCGGCGAAGGGGCGGCTGTTCTACACCCTGCCCAACGGCCGCTCGGTCGAGGAGACCGGCCCCTTCGGCCCCGATGCGGGCGTGGTCACGCCGTTGCGCGTATCCACCCCCGACAACGCCGCGCTTATGGTCGTCGCCTCGAAATCCCACCGCGACCAGGCAACGGACGACTACATCGCGCGCTATGCGGTCCGCGACATGACCTCCGCCGGGTCCAGCCTGAAGTTCTGCCTTCTGGCGACGGGCGAGGCCGACCTCTACCCCCGTCTCGGCCGCACGATGGAATGGGACACCGCCGCCGGGGATGCCGTGTTGCGCGGGGCAGGGGGCTGCACCGTCCGCTTCGACGACCACCAGCCCCTCGCCTACGGCAAGCCCGGCTGGGACAATCCGTTCTTCATCGCCCATGCGCCTGGCGTGGTGCTGAAATGAAGACCCTCATCGCCATCCCCGCCCGCTATGCCTCGACCCGCTACCCCGGCAAACCGCTGGTCACGCTCAAAGGCCCCGACGGCGGGAAGACCCTGATCCGCCGCAGCTGGGAGGCCGCGACAGCGGTGCAGGGCATCGACCGCGTCGTCGTGGCCACCGATGACGCCCGTATCGCCGACCATGCGGCAGGCTTCGGGGCCGAGGTGGTGATGACCTCGACGGACGCCCGCAACGGCACCGAACGCTGCGCCGAGGTGGCCGCGAAGCTTTCCGGGTACGACCTCATCGTGAACCTGCAGGGCGATGCCCCCCTCACCCCCGCCTGGTTCGTCGAACACCTGCTTGCGGGCATGGCCGCCGACCCCCAAGCCGACATCGCCACCCCGGTCCTGCGCTGCGATGGCCGGGCCGTTGCAGGCTTTCTCGCCGACCGCCGCGCTGGCCGTGTCGGCGGCACCACCGCCGTCTTCGGCGAACATGGCCGCGCGCTCTATTTCTCCAAGGAAGTCATCCCCTACACCGGCCGCGACTACGCCCCAGACGAGCCGACCCCGGTCTTCCACCATGTCGGCGTCTACGCCTACCGCCCCGCCGCGCTGGCCGCCTATCCGTCCTGGCCCATCGGTCCGCTGGAGACCCTGGAAGGATTGGAACAGCTGCGCTTCCTTGAACAGGGCCGCCCCGTCCTCTGCGTCGAAGTCGAAGCCAAAGGCCGCCAGTTCTGGGAGCTGAACAACCCCTCCGACGTCACGATCATCGAATCCATGCTTGCTACAACCCCTGGGTGAAAAGCGACCGGATGCGGGTATGGATTGTCGCCTTGCCGTCGTTTTTTGATGCGAAAGACGGCCCGCTGGTGCAGTTTACCAATATTGCCGCGGCACTGCCCGCTTAAGGTCAGATTCGGCTGCGAACGACATTGAGTCGAGATTTTAGCGAGACCGGATGGGGTTGGGACGAGTCATGAAGACCAGAAAGATCACCAAGGCAGTATTTCCCGTGGCCGGGCTTGGAACGCGCTTCCTGCCAGCCACTAAGTCGATTCCGAAAGAGATCATGACGTTGGTCGACCGGCCGCTGATCCAGTACGCCATCGACGAGGCCCGCGCCGCCGGGATCAAGGAATTCATCTTCGTGACCTCGCGCGGGAAATCCGCGCTCGAGGACTATTTCGACCACGCTCCCGAGCTGGAATCCGAGCTGAAGAAGAAAAACAAGACCGACCTTCTGGATATCCTCAAGGACACCAACATGGATTCGGGCGCCATCGCCTATGTCCGGCAGAACCGGCCCATGGGTCTTGGCCATGCCGTCTGGTGCGCCCGCCGCCTGATCGGCAACGAGCCCTTCGCCGTCCTGCTGCCCGATGACGTGATCGCCGCCGAAACCCCCTGCCTGCAGCAGATGGTCGAGGCCCATGCCGAAACCGGAGGCTGCATGGTCGCGGCGATGGAAGTCGCACCGAAGCGGACCTCCAGCTACGGCGTCCTCGACATCGCCGAGGACAACGGCGCCATCGTCCGGGTCAAGGGCATGGTCGAAAAGCCGAAACCTGAGGATGCACCCTCGAATCTCGCGGTGATCGGGCGCTATATCCTGACGCCCAAGGTCTTGACCAACCTGAACAAGATCAAGCAGGGCGCGGGCGGGGAAATCCAGCTGACCGACGCCATCGCGGAAGAAACCAAACGCCCCGGCGGCGTCTTCGGCCTGCGCTTCCGGGGTCAGCGCTACGATTGCGGCTCGAAGATCGGCTTCCTGCAAGCCACCGTCGCCTTCGGCTTGTCGCGACCGGAATTCGGCGAGGAATTCGCCGATTTCCTGCATTCGCTGACCGCGATGCAGAAGGCCGCGCAATAGGATTGGCCGTCCGGGGCGAGACACCGGCCTTTCCCCGGCACCTGCCCCATGCCTGTGCGGTGGGCGAGCTTGAGCCGCCCCCCACTGGCCTGACCGGCGTGCTTCTGGCGCTGAAACTGCGCCTTCGCCGCCAACGCCTTCTGGTGCGCGCGATGCGGAAACGTCGCCAGCTTTCGGTGGTGGCGGACCGCACCGCGCAGATCACCCGCGGCGATGTGCTGTGCTTCCTCTGCCTGCGGAACGAGGCGCAGCGCCTGCCGCATTTCCTGCGCCATCATCGCGCGCTGGGGGTCCGGCACTTCCTGGTCGTCGACAACGCCAGCACGGATGGCTCCGCCGTCCTGCTGGCTGACCAGCCCGATGTCTCGCTCTGGCACACCCCCGCCAGCTACAAGGAGTCCCGCTTCGGGATGGACTGGCTGACCTGGCTGCAGATGCGCCACGGTCACGGCCACTGGTGCCTGACGCTCGATGCCGATGAACTGCTGGTCTACCCCTATTGGCAGACCCGCCCGCTGCCCGCCCTGACCGGCTGGCTGGAGGCGCAGGGCCGCGACAGCCTCGGCGCGCTGACGCTGGACATGTATCCCGAAGGCCCGGTGTCGCAAGGCGCTGTGGGGCAGGAGGACGACCCGATCTGCCATCTGTCATGGTTTGATGCGGGGAACTATCAGGTCCAGGTCCAGCCCCGGATGCGCAATCTCTGGGTCCAGGGCGGTGCCCGCGCCCGCGCCTTCTTCGCCGCCGACCCCCGCCGTGCCCCCACGCTGAACAAGACCCCGCTGGTCCGCTGGCACTGGCGGCAGACTTACGTCAACTCCACCCACGCCCTCCTGCCGCCGCGCCTGAACCAGGTCTACGCGGCAGATGGGGGAGAGCTGACCTCCGGCGTCCTTCTCCACACCAAGTTCCTGCCCGGCATCACCGACCGCTCCGCCGAAGAAAAGGCGCGGGGGCAGCATTTCGGCGACGCCAGCCAGTATGCCGCTTACTACGACCGCCTCACCGCCGACCCGGTCTTGCGCTGCGCCGCCTCCACCCGCTACACCGGCTGGCGGCAGTTGGAGGCTTTGGGCCTGATGTCGCGGGGCGGCTGGATATGACGGGACAGGCGGGGGCCGTATGGGCCTGATCGACCTCATCCGCCTGCGCGTGCGCCGCCGCTACCTGCTGGCCCGCGCCTTCCGCCGCCGCCGCCAGCTCACCCCCGTCGCCGACCGCACCGCCGGGCTTGCCGCGCAGCCGATCCTCCTCTTCTCCACCCTCCGCAACGAACGCATCCGGCTCCCCTACTTCCTCGCCTACTACCGCCGCCTCGGGGTGGACCACTTCCTCATCGTCGACAATGGCTCCGACGACGGCAGCCGCGACTACCTGGCCCGGCAGCCCGACGTCTCGGTCTGGTCCGCCACCGCCGGCTACCGCCAGTCGCGCTTCGGCATGGACTGGATGATGCATCTCCTCCGCCGCCACGGCCACGGGCGCTGGTGCCTGACCGTCGATGTCGACGAATTCCTCGTCTACCCATTCTGCGAGACCAGACCCCTCCGCGCCCTCACCGACTGGCTGGACAGCGCCGGAACCCCCAGCTTCGCCGCGATGATGCTGGACATGTATCCCAAGGGCGCGATGCACGAGCAGCCCTATGCCGAAGGGCAGAACCCCTTCGAGATCGCCCAGTATTTCGACAGCGGCAACTACCTGATCAATCGCAATCCGCTCTACCGCAACCTCTGGATCCAGGGCGGCCCCCGCGCCCGCCTCTTCTTTCCCGACCGCCCGAAACACGCGCCAGCCATGAACAAGACGCCCCTGGTCAAGTGGCACCGCTCCTACGCCTATGTCTCCTCGACCCATATGGCCCTGCCGCGCCACCTGAACCTCACCTACGAGGATCAGGGCGGCGAACGTGCCTCGGGCGTCCTCCTCCATGCCAAGTTCCTGGATACCTTTGCCGCCAAGGCCGCCGAGGAACTGGCGCGTGGCCAGCATTATGCCGAAAGCCACGAATACCGCGCCTACCGCGAGGGCATCGCCCGCGAACGCGATCTCTGGTGCAACTGGAGCGAAAAATATGTCAACTGGCGCCAGCTGGAGGTGCTGGGCCTGATGTCGAAAGGAAACTGGGCGTGACGCTGGGTGTCGTCATGCTGTGCCACGCCGCCCTCGACCGCGCCGCGCAGCTGGCCCGGCACTGGGCCCTGCACGGCTGCCCGGTGGTGATCCACGTCGACGCCCGCACCCCGCAGGACCAGTTCGACAGCCTGAAGACCGCCCTGCAGGACCTGCCCGACATCCGCTTCTCCCCCCGCTCGCCTTGCGAATGGGGCAGCTTCGGCATCGTCCAGGCCACGCTCGACGCCAGCACGCAGATGCTGGCCGACTTCCCGCAGGTCTCGCATATCCTCCTCGCCTCCGGCTCCTGCCTGCCGATCCGCCCCGTCCGCGCCCTGAAGGATCATCTGGCAACCCACCCCCATACCGATTTCATCGAAAGCGTCACCACCGCCGATGTCGGCTGGACCACCGGCGGCCTGAACGAGGAACGCTTCACCCTGCGCTTCCCCTTCGCCTGGAAACGCCAGCGGCGGCTTTTCGACGGCTATGTCAGCCTGCAACGCGCGCTCCGCTTCCGCCGCCGTATCCCGCAGGGCCTCGTCCCCCATCTCGGCAGCCAATGGTGGTGCCTGACCCGCCCCACCCTGCAAGCCATCCTGCAACACCCCGACCGGCCAAAGCTCGACCGCTACTTCCGTCGCGTCTGGATTCCCGACGAAAGCTACTTCCAAAGCGTCGTGCGCCAGGTCTCCCCCTGCATCGAAAGCCGCTCGCTCACCCTGTCGAAATTCGACTACCAGGGCCGCCCCTACACCTTCTACGACGACCATCTGCACCTTTTGCGGCAGACCGACGCCTTCCTCGCCCGCAAGATCTGGCCCGAAGCCGACCTCCTCTACCGCACCTTCCTGACGCCGGACGGCGACCGGGCGCTCGCCTCCGAGCCCCACCCCGGCAAGATCAACCGTCTCTTCGCCAAGGCGGTGGAGCGTCGCGTCAAGGGCCGTGCCGGCCTTTACATGCAAAGCCGCTTCCCGATCCGCGCCCGGGGCGGCACCCTCTCTGCCGCGCCCTATGGCGTGTTCTCCGGCTTCTCCCAGCTTTTCCACGACTTCCAGCCCTGGCTTGCCCGCGCGCTGGACGCCCGGGTCCACGGCCATCTCTTCGCCTTCGACCGCGCCGAATTCGCGGGGGGCGAGTCTGTCTTCAAGGGCGGCCTCTCCGACAGCCCGACCTTGCGCGACTACAACCCGAAAAGCTTCCTGACGAACCTGATCTGGAACACGCGGGGCGAGACGCAATGCTTCCAGTTCGGCGCCGCCGACGAACAGGCCATCGCCCCCTTCCTCGCCTCCGATCCCAATGCCACGATCTTCGCCATCACCGGCGCCTTCGCCGTGCCGCTCTGGCGCTCCGGCCGCAGCGCCGCCGAGGTCCGCTCCGAGGCCGCCCGCCTGCAAAAGGTGGAATCCGATTTCCTGCACGAATTGAACGGGCCGGAAACCAAAGCCAATGTCCGCATCTGGTCGCTGGCCGATTTCATCGAGAACCCCGCCGAACCCCTGGAACAGCTGGTCGACCTTCTGCACCCCCGCGCCGCGCATCGCCTGACCGACCTGCCGCAACTGATCCCGCTTCAGGGCTTCGGCGGTTTCCTGCAAGACCTGCGCAATCAGGGCATGGCCCCGGTTCTGATGGGCGATTTCCCCTCGGATGCCGAGCTTGCCCGGCCCGACCAGCCCTTCGCCCGTCCGCGGATCGTGCGCTGATGCCGCGCTTCCATTCTTTCGTCGTTTTCGCCGAGATGCGCACCGGGTCGAACCTGCTGGAGGCGAACCTGAACGCGCTGCCCGGTGTGGTCAGCCATGGCGAGGTCTTCAACCGCTACATCCTCGGCAAGAAAGACCGGACCGACCTCTTCGGCATCACGATGGAAGAGCGGGACCGCGATCCCCGGCCCCTGCTGCGCAAGCTGCGCGAGGAGACCGAGGGTCTGCCCGGCTTCCGCTTCTTCCACGACCATGACCTGCGCATTCTGGATGACGTGCTGCCCGATCCGGGTTGCGCCAAGATCATCCTGACCCGCAATCCCTTGGAAAGCTATGTCAGCTGGAAGATCGCCCAGGCAACCGACCAGTGGAAGCTGACCAACGCCCGGCGGCTGAAGACTGCGAAGGTCCGCTTCGACGTGCCGGAGTTTCTCCAGCACCTGCGCGACATCCAGGCCTTCCAGCTGCTGCTCATGCACGCCCTGCAGACCACCGGCCAGACCGCTTTCTACCTCGACTACGAAGACCTCGGCTCGCTGGACGTGATCAACGGCCTCGCCGCCTTCCTGGGGGTCGAGGGGCGGCTCAAGGCGCTGGACGACACGCTGAAGAAGCAGAACCCCGGCCCGCTGGAAGACAAGCTGGAAAACCCCGAGGCGCTGGCCGAAGCCATCGCCGCCGTGGACGTCTTCAACCTGGGCCGCGCCCCCAGTTTCGAGCCGCGCCGCGCGGCCGGGGTGCCGACCGCGCTCGCCTCCGACACAGGCCTTCTCTTCTTTCCCATCCGCTCCGGTCCCGAGACCGTGATCCGCGATTGGTTCACCGGGCTTGGCGATGTGACCGAAGGCTTCGAACAGAAGTCGCTCCGCCAATGGAAGCGCAGGCACCCCGGCCACCGCAGCTTCACCGTGCTGCGCCATCCGCTTTTGCGCGCCCATGCAGCCTTCCGCCGCAAGATCGTGCAGGGCGAGGCGCAGGACCTGCGCCGCATTCTGATCAACGGTTTCCTCGCCGAATTGCAGCCGCCGGGCGAACCTTTCGCCAGCGTCGAGGCCGAACGCGCCGCCTTCCTGATCTTCCTCAACTACTGCCGCCTTGCCGTGGGCGGCCAGACCGGCGCCCGCGTCGATCCCGGTCTCGCCAGCCAGACCGCCGTGGTGCAGGGCTTCGCCGGTTTCCAGCCGCTCGACCGCCTGTTGCGGGAAGACAGCCTTGTCGAAGGCCTCGGCGCCCTCGCCGCCGAAACGGGCGCGGTCCCCCCCGCGGTCACGCCCGACCCGGCCGAAGCCACGCTCCTGTCGATCTGGGACGAGAGCCTCGAATCCGCCGCTGCGGAAGCCTATGCCCGCGACTACATGGGCTTCGGCTTCACCCGCTGGCGCGTCTGACCCTCCTCGTGCGACTTCGTCTTCTCGTCGCGAATCCCGCGAGGAGTGCCGAAGGCATCAACGAGCCGCCACCGGTTAAGAAACGGTGAACGCTCGCAGTCAAGCCATTGATTTCTTTAATGTCGAAAACCTGCCCGCGCGCGGACAGATCACGCCGCCTGCGGCGCCCTCGCCTCGGTCAGGATCGCATACAGCTTCGCCGGATCGGAATTCGCTCGCAGTTTCGCCACCACCGCCTGGTCCCGCATCGTCCGGCTGACCAGGGCCAGCGCCTTCAGATGGTCGACCCCGGAATCCTTCGGCGCGAACAGACCGAAGACCAGATCCACCGGCTGCCGGTCGACGCTGTCATAGTCCAGCGGTTTCTCCAGCCGCAGGAAAACCCCGATGATGCCCTTCAGGTCCTCCAGCCGGGCATGGGGCAAGGCGATGCCATGCCCCACGCCGGTCGGCCCCAGCGACTCCCGCTCCTGCAGCCCGTCGATGGCCGCCGCCCCCGACAGGCCATAGGCCTGCGCCGCGATCTCGCCCAGTTCCTGGAACAGTCGCTTCTTGGAGGTGAACTGCCCAACCACGCGAACCGCGCCTGGGACAAGTAGCTTGGAAAGTTCCATGGGTCGGCGACGTTCCTGCTCGCAGCGAGCGTTATTTGCTGTTGCGGGGGTCGATCCAGCCGATATTGCCGTCATCCCGGCGATACACGACGTTCACGCCCCCATGTCCTTCGTTCCGGAACACCAGCATCTTCTGGCCCGCCAGCTCCATCTGCATCACAGCCTCGCCCACGGTGATCGAAGGGATCTTCGTCTCCATCTCGGCGATGACCACGGGCTGGAGCGTGTCGGGCTCGGCATCCTCGGCGTCCTCGGTTGCGGCGAGGATATACGAGGACGCCCCGCCGAATTCAACAGGGCCCGAACGGTTCGAGTGGTGGTTGCGGATGCGCCTTTTATAGCGGCGCAGCTGCTTGTCCATCTTCTCGCGGCAGGACTCAAACGCCGCATAGATCTCTGCCGCATGCCCCTTGGCCTGCGCGGTCAACCCGGTGGACAGATGGATCACCGCCTCGCAGACGAACTCATGCGCAACCTTGGAAAAAACCACGACGCATTCGGTCGGGCGCTGGGCGTATTTCTCCACCACCTCGCCCAGTTCCGCCTTCACATGGGTCTGAAGAGCCTCACCGACGTCGATCTGTTTCCCACTGATCTGATAGCGCATGATCTCTCCTTTCGCATGCTTCCGGTTGGCACGGCGCTCAGCCCATGCGGTCCGGTTCTTCTGGGTAGAGGCGGAAAGAATGTTGCGTCACGCCGCACCTGCCGGTTGGGGTCACCGCGAAAATCTTGGTCGGGACGGGGGCATCAAACGCACTCATTACGGGCATTTGGCGACGAAGCGTGCCGCCTTGTCAACCGAATCGATGACCCCGGTTCAGACGATGCGGAAGTTCTCGCCCAGATAGACGCGGCGCACGTTCTCGTCCCGCACGACCTCGTCCGTGGTGCCCGACATCAGCACCTTTCCGTCGTGCAGGATATAGGCGCGGTCGACGATCTCCAGCGTCTCGCGGACGTTGTGGTCGGTGATCAGCACGCCGATCCCGCGCGCCTTCAGGTCATGCACCAGATGGCGGATTTCCCCCACCGCGATCGGGTCGACCCCGGCGAAGGGTTCGTCCAGCAGCAGGTATTTCGGGTCCGCCGCCAGGCAGCGCGCGATCTCCACCCGCCGCCGTTCGCCCCCCGACAGGGCCAGCGCGGGCGTCCGCCGCAGGTGGGTGATGGAAAATTCGCTCAGCAGCTCTTCCAGCCGTTCCCGCCGCTTGTGGCGGTCGGGCTGCACGATCTCCAGCACCGCCAGGATGTTGTCTTCCGCCGAAAGCCCCCGGAAGATCGACACCTCCTGCGGCAGGTAGCCGATCCCCAGCCGCGCCCGGCGATACATCGGCAGCGCGGTCACGTCCTTGCCGTCGATCAGCACCTGCCCGCCTTCCGGCATCACCAGACCCGCGATGGAGTAGAAGCAGGTCGTCTTCCCGGACCCGTTCGGCCCCAGCAGCGCCACCACCTCGCCCCGGTGCAGGTCCATGCTGACGTCGCGGATCACCGGGCGCTTGTTGTAGCTTTTCCGCAGGCTGCGGATCTGCAGCCCGGCCCCGCCCTCGGTCACCGTCAGGTCGCCGCGCGGCATCAGTTGCCCCCCGGCACGAAGGTCGTCGTCACCCGGCCTTCCATCACGCCGGTCCCGTCCTTGAGGTTGATGGTCAGCTTCTGCCCCGCCATCGCCGAGGGTCCTTGCGTCAGGAGCACATTGCCCGACAGCACGATCACGCCACTTGCGATGGTGTAGAGCGCCTCCCGCGCTTCGGCCGCGTCGCCCAGGTTGGTGACCGTCACCCCGCCCGAGGCCAGCAGCTGCTCGATGTTTTTCTGGCCGGTCCCGTAGCTGACCTTCACCTCGCCCGCCGCCAGCTTCATCTCGCCCTGCGTCACCACGACATTGCCGCTGAACACGGCCGAGCCGTCGGCATTGTTCACCGCCAGCTGGTCGGCCTGCACCTGCACAGGCAGCGAGGTGTCCTGATTCAATTCGCCAAAGGCGATCTTCTGCTGAGCCCCGACAGGTGCCGCCGGCAGCGCCAGGGCCAGGACCAGAAAACCAAGCTTGAATGCCATGCCTTTGAACCTCTGCAGCCGTCTCAGCCGCCGGGCTGGTATACCAGCCGGACGTCGCCCTTGAAAACCAGAACATACCCGCCGGGGGTCTGGTTGTCCTGACCGAGGCTCATGCTCTCGGCCCGGATTTCCCCCGCCGGTCCTGTCGCCACCACCGGAGCCCGGCTTTCCAGGCCGGTCCGGTCCAGCTTCGCCTCGATCTCCGCCGTCTCCAGCCGGTAGCCGGTGGCGGTGGTCAGCGTCACGCCCCCGGACAGGATCACCTGCCGCCCGGCATCGTCCATCACCGCGGTCGCCGCAAGCAGGTCGGTCCGCCCGCCGTCCGGGGTGGCAAGCTCCAGCCGAAGCCCTGCCGCGCTGGCAGGGGTTCCGTCCGCCTCGGGGCGCGCCTCGGTGGCCGAAAGCGTCAGCGCTGCGCCGTCCTCGGTCGTTCCGGCATAGGTCGGCGCGGTCATCCGGGGTTCGCGCGCCAGATCCTCGACATCGACCTCGGCGTAGGGCAGCGCGGCTTCGGGGTCGATCCGCCGCGCGACCAGGAACAGCGTCGACAGGATCGCCAGCGCGGTCAGCGGCAGGGCCACCTTCAGCCAGCCCACAAGCCTTGTATGCCGGTCGATCCCCGGCATGGTCAGGCGACACCCGCGCGCAGGCAGTCATGCACATGCAAGATGCCGACCGGCTTTCGGCTTCCGGGCGCCATGACCAGAAGGCAGGTGATCTTGCGGTCGTTCATCAGGGCCAGCGCCTCGCCCGCCAGCGCTTCGGGGCCGATGGTGCGCGGGTTGGGCGTCATCACCTCGCCTGCCCGATGCAGCATCAGTCCTTCCAGATGGCGCCGCAGGTCGCCGTCGGTGATGATCCCGGTCAGGTCGCCATTGGCATCCGTCACCCCCACCACGCCGAAGCCGCGCCGGGTGATCTCCAGCAGCGTCTCACCCATCGCCAGCGTGTCCGCCACCAGCGGCGGATCGTCGTGCATCAGGTCGGCGACCTTCAGCAGCCGCGCGCCCAGCTTGCCGCCGGGGTGGAACATGCGGAAATGCTCGGGCGTGAAGGCGCGGTGCTCCATCAGCGCGATGGCCAAAGCATCGCCCAGCGCCAGCGTCATCGTGGTCGAGGTGGTGGGCACGATGCCGGTCTCGCAGGCCTCGGGCACCTGAGGCAGCAGAAGGCCGACCGTCGCCTGCCGCATCAGGGTAGAGCCCTCGCGGCCCGCCACCCCGATCAGCGGAATGCCGAAGCGCTTGGCATGGGCCAGGATATCGGCCAACTCCGGCGTCTCGCCCGAGTTCGACAGGACCAGAAGCACATCGCCTTCCGCCACCATGCCAAGATCGCCATGGCTCGCCTCTGCCGGATGGACGAAATGCGCGGGCGTGCCCGTGCTGGCGAATGTCGCGGCGATCTTGCGGGCGATATGGCCCGACTTGCCCATGCCCGAGACGATGACCCGCCCCTTTGCCGCCATCAGCAGGGTGACGGCCTTGGCGAAACTGTCGTCCAGCCCCTCAGCCAGCGTGGCCAACGCCCCCGCCTCGCGGCGGATCACCCTTTGCCCGGTGGCGAGAAGGTCAGTGGAGGAAGATGTCATTGGCATCGTTCCAGCCCAGAAGGTCCAGCTCTGCCCGGGTCGGCAGGAAGGCGAAGAGCCGCTGGGCCAGTTCCAGCCGGCCCTCGCGGATCAGCCGCGCTTCCAGTTCCCCCTTCAATTGGTGCAGGTAGAGCACGTCCGAGGCGGCATAGTCCCTCTGCGCCTCGGTCAGGGTTTCGGCGCCCCAGTCGCTGGTCTGCTGCTGCTTTGAGACGTCGATGCCGACAAGGTCCGCCAGCAGGTATTTCAGCCCATGCCGGTCGGTGAAGGTGCGCACCAGCTTAGAGGCAATCTTGGTGCACCAGACCGGGGCCGTGGTGACGCCGAAGGCGCGTTTCAGCGCCGCTATGTCGAAGCGGCCGAAATGGAACAGTTTCAGCGTGCCAGGGTCGGTCAAAAGCCGCTCCAGGTTCGGCGCCCGGGTCTGGCCCCTGGCGATCTGCACCAGATGCGCATCGCCGTTGCCGTCCGACAACTGCACCACGCAAAGCCGGTCGCGGCGCGGGTCGAGGCCCATGGTCTCGGTGTCGATGGCGACGACGGGGCCGAGGGTCAGGCCGTCGGGAAGGTCGGATTGGTGCAGGTGGATGGCCAAGGGAATGCTCTTTGCTGGATTCATTCCCGGATTACGCCCGCCGTCCCGAAGGGTCAACTGCGGCCCCTCCCGCCGCGCAACCCCGCGCCGGTCGGCTCGTCGATGCATTTCATGCACTCCTCGCAGGGGTCCGGAGGCGCAGGGTCGCTCACTTACCTTTCGCGGCGCGCTCCCTCCCGGGATCGCATTGCAGGCTGCGGAATTTCACGCGCCACCAGCCGTAGGGTGCGTGATTTCACGCACCATCGCCCGCCCCAGGAACCGACGACCCACGCTCCCGAACAGCCGTATCAATCCCTACCGGATCGTTAATGCTCACATGCAACCCTTTGATATCAAAAGGCCTGAGAATCTGCCCGCGCGCGGGCAGCCCCTCAGTTCACGACGAACTCCGCATGCAGCGCCCCCGCCGCGTTGATGCTTTTCAGGATGTCGATCATGTCATGCGGCGCCACCCCCAGCGCGTTCAGCCCCGCCACCACCTCGGCAAGGTCGGTCCCGCCGCGCACCTCGGCCAGCCCCGCCCCCTCCTTGCCGATCGAGGCATCCGACCGCGGCACCACCACCGTCTCCCCCTCGGCGAAAGGGTTGGGCTGGACGACAAGCGGGCTCTCCTCGACCCGCAGCGTCAGGTTCCCCTGCGCGACGGCCACCCGGCTGATCCGCACGTCGGCCCCCATCACGATGGTCCCCGACCGCTGGTCCACCACCACCCGCGCCCGCGTCTCGGGTTCCACCAGCACGCCCTCGATCCGGGCCAGCACATGCGCCGGGGACCGCATCCCCGTCGCGCCGATGTTCACCGCCACGGTGCCCGCATCCTGCATCTCGGCCACCCGCGTGCCGAATTCGGCGTTCACCGCCTGCTCGATCCGTGCAGCGGTGGTGAAGTCGGCGGCCTTCAGCGCCAGCCGCAGCACCGGCAGGCCCGCGAAGTCGAACTCCACCTCCCGCTCCACATGCGCGCCCGAGGGGATGACCCCCGCAGTCGGCACGCCCTGCGTCACGCTGGCCGCCTTGCCCTCGGCCGACACGCCCCCCGCGATGATCGTCCCCTGCGCGACCGCGTAGATCTGCCCGTCCGCCCCGTTGAGCGGCGTCATCACCAGCGTTCCGCCCAGGAGGCTCTTCGCGTCGCCGATGGCCGAGACCGTCACGTCGATCCGCCCCCCGGCGCGCGCGAAGGGCGGCAGTTGCGCGGTCACGAAGACGGCCGCGACATTCTTCGGCCGGAACTCCTCGCCCGTCACGTTGGCCCCCAGCCGCTCCAGCAGGTTGGCCATGATCTCCTCGGTGAAGGGCGCGTTCCGCAGCCCGTCGCCGGTGCCGTTCAGCCCGACGACCAACCCGTAGCCCACCAGATCGTTGCCCCGCACCCCGTCGAACTCGACCAGGTCCTTGATCCGGATCGGTTCGGCCAGAGCGGCTCCGGCGGTGAGGATCAGGGCCAGAAGAAAACGGATCATCGCAGATACTCCGCAAGATTCAGCCGCGAGACGCGGGCGGTGACGAGATAGAGCGATTCCAGCTGCGACTGGATCGCCTCCAGCCGGGTGCCTGCCTCATAGGGGTCGACCGAGCCGATCTCGGACCGCAGGATGCCAAGTGCGCTTTCCTCGGCCGAATTGCGGGTCCGCGCCGCTTCGATCCGCGCCTCGACCGTGCCGATCCGGGCGGCAAGCGTGGTGCGTGCATCCTCGGTCGAGACTAGCTGCTGCCCCGCCTGCTGGAGCAGCCTTCCGCGTTCGGTGGCATCCCCCGCGAGGACCCCCTGATCGACCAGAGCCGCCATCGCGAAGCCCGCCAGCGTGTCGCGCAGCGCCGGGTCCATGGCGGTCGTCGTCAGATCCGCGGCCTCGCCCGCAGCGATGGGCACGGGCGAGAGCGGACCGCCGCCCTGATAGAAGGCGCCGAAGCCCAGCGGGTCGGCGAACCAGCCGTTCACCGCCGCTGTCACCTGCCCCGCGGTGGTGGCCCCGGCGGCGGCGGTCTGCAAGGCGGTCAGCATGTCGTCGACCGAGTCGAGCGGGACAGTCCCGGTCGCCACGCCGGAGAACACCGCGCGGCCCGAGGCTTGCGTGTTCAGAAGCCCGATGGCCGATGCGAGCCTTCCCTTGGCGTCCGCGGCGAGCGTGGCGATCTGGGCTGGCGTCGAATAGTTCTTCGCCCCCAGGAGCGTGGTCGATATCCCCGTGGCCAGATCCGACAACCCGGAAATCGCGCTTTGCTGGGCGGCGGCCTGGAAGGCTGCACCCGCGGTGTTGGACTTGTAGGCCGAAAGCCGCGCGAGGCTGGCGTCGATGGCGAGGAGCGGCGAGAAATCTCCGCGCAGCGCGGCCCCGAGGTCGGAATGCCTGCCGGTCGCCACCTCCTGCGAGGCGCGCTGCACCTGGCCGCGCAGGTCGGCGCCCTGCCGCGCCAGGATATTCGTGAGACTCGCGTCGCCAACCGAGATCCGGGTCATCCGTCCAGCCTCAATAGGGTGTCGATCATGTCGGCCACCGCCTGGATCACCTTGGCGTTGGCGGCGTAGTTCTTCTCGATCACCAGAAGCTGCTGCATCTCCTGATCGGTATCGATGCCATTCTGCGCCTCGAGATCGGTGAGCGCGGTCAGCTTGGAGGAGGCGAAGCTGCGCTCGGACTGGGCCGAGAGACGGGAGGAGGAAACGTCGGACAGAATATCGCCGGTCAGGGTGGCGAAGCTGCGGGTTCCTGCGGCAAAGCCGGTGGAGGACAGGGCGCGCACGCCCGTCAGCGCGGCGTGGAGAGCATTGAGCAGGGTGCCGTCGCCCGTCGCCCCTTCGCTGGCCGTCCCGAGGCCGTCGCGCAATCGGAAGAGCGCGCCGCCCTGGGCGGGGTCGGCAGCTGCGTTCAGGGCCAGACGACTGGCGAGGCCGGTTTCGTTCAGGGGATCGAATGCAACGCCCGCGTCGGTGAAGAGGCCGGGTGCGCCGGATGGCTGGCTGGGATCGAGGCCGGAGGCGGCGAAGCGTTCGACCAGATCGCGCGCGACGGCGTCGAGCTTGCCCTGAGCGCTGACCGCCAGGTCGTCGCGCAGCGCGAAAAGCGCCCCGAGGCTGCCGCCGAGGATCGGACTGGCCGACCCGGAGGTATCGTAGGGCCGCCCGTTGATGGTGATGCCCGAAAGCCCCCCAAGTGCCTGGGTCATCTCGGCCGTAATGGTGTGGGTGGTGGAGAAACCGATGACCGCCGCCGAACCCTCCAGCAGCGGCGCCCCCCCGGTGGTGAACAATGCGATCTGGTTGAGATCGCGGGGAACTTCGCGGATGGGGATGATGGCTGAAATCTGGTCGACAAGCTGCTGCCGCTCGTCGAGCAGTGCCGAGATGTCCCGCCCCGCCCCGGTGAAGGAGCGCAGGTTGACGTTCAGCTCCTGCAGCCGCGCGAGGGTGGAGTTGAGCTTGTCCACCTCTTCGCCGATCCGGCGGTCGGCGGTGGCGCGGGCAGCCTGGATGTCGTCGCTGGCCGCAGCCAGCCCGTCGACAAGCGACTTCGCGGTGGTGGCGATGCTGTTCAGCCCGGCCTGCGACTCGGGCCGGCCCGCGGCCTCGACCAGGGCCTGGTCGAAGGCGGCCAGCCGCGCGGAAAGCGAGCCCTCGCTGTCGGGCGTACCCAGGGCTTGCTCCAGCCGCTTGAGGAACTCGGCCCGGACGTCGCGGTCGGCGTCCGAGGCCTGCGCAAGCCGCCGTTCGGCCAGAAGCTGCTTGTCCACGTCCCGGGTGATGCCCAGGACCTGCACCCCCTGTCCTTGCCCAGCCAGCGATGCCGACGACAGGCTGACCTGGCGGCGGGCGTAGCCCGGCGTCGTGGCATTGGCGACGTTCGACGACAGGATCTCGGCCTGGCGCGAGGCCGCCGAAAGACCCGACAGGGCTCCGGCGAGGGCGGAGGTGACGCTCATCCCCTATCACCGCTTGATGTTGGTGGTTTCCTGCAGCATCTCGTCGACGGTCTGGATGACCTTGGCGTTCGACGAATAGGCGCGCTGGGTCTGGATCAGGCTGGTCAGTTCCGCCGCGACATCGGTCTTCGAGCCTTCCCGCGAATAGCCCTGGATCGAGCCGGTCGGGCCGGAGCCCGCGTCCCAGAGGAAGAAGGACCCGGAATCGGGCGAGACCTGGTAGGTCTGGTTCGAGAGCGACAGAAGCCCGTTCGGATTCGGGACGTCGACCAGGGGAATCTGGTAGAGCCGCCGGGTGAAGCCGGTGTCGTAGGTGGCGTTGACATAGCCCTTCTCGTCGACCTCGACCGTGGTCAGGTTGCCGACGGGCGAGCCGTTCTTGGTGATCGAGACCGGGGCGAAATTGTCGGAGAGCTGGGTCAGGCCGTTCGGATCGCCCACCCGGCCGATGCCCACCTGCAGCGGGCCGCCGGCGACGGTCAGCGCCAGCGTGCCGTCGGCTGGGTTGTAGGCGCCGCCGGAAACGACGGTGACCGAGGCCAACGTGCCGCCCGCCCCGCGCGAATCGTCGAAGGTCAGATCGTATTCGCCGATCAGGTTGCCGCCGCCTGCGCTGTCGCGGATCTGCATCGACCACTGGTTGGACGATCCGGTCGCCGGGACCACGGGCACAAAGGTGATCTCCAACGATTCGGAAGTGCCGAGGTTGCCGAAATATTCCACCGACAGGGGCGGTGGCGTGGCTGTCGCCCCTGCCTGGGTGTAGGTCGCGGGCAGGTTGATGCCGAGGTTCATCGTGGTGGTCGGGTCCCCCGCCGTCTGGTTGGTGTTGATCACGATCGGCACGAGGCCCGCGATGGTGTCGCGCGGCCGCGAGGGGATGGTTCCGTCGGCATTCGCCGCCCAGCCCAGCAGCACCAGCCCCGAATCGGTCTTCAGCACGCCGTCGGCATCGGTGCGGAAACTGCCGGTGCGGGTCATGAGGAGCGGCGTGTCGGACAGGGCATTGCCAAGCGACACCTCGTTGATCACTGGCAGCATCCCGCGCCCGGCGAGGGCCAGGTCGAGCGGATTCCCGGTGCCCACCAGATCGCCGCGTTCGTCGATCAGCCGCACGGTCGACGCCCGCACGCCCCCGGCGGAATAGGTGCCGGAGCCCCGCGAAGACGTGATGACCATGTTGGTGAAGTCGGTCGAGGCGCGCTTGTAGCCGTAGGTGCCCGAATTCGCGATGTTGTCGGAAATCGAGGCCAGCCGGGTGGCGTTAGCGTTGAGCCCGGCCACGCCCGCGGAAAGCGAGGAGGAAATCGTCATGGAAAGCGCCTTTCTGCAGCTTCGATTCCTTTGGGCATCAAGCTGCAGCACGGCGCCTTAACGCGGGCCTAACGGATAAAATTCGACGGATTATCGATCGCGCCGCAGGAGGATCACCTCTATCCGGTTGTTGCGCAGCGAGGCGGGGTCGGCGACGGCGGGCTTGCGGTCGGCGAAACCGGAAATCCGCTGCATCCGCGCCGGGTCGATCCCCGCCTCCTCGAGCCGTGCGCGGGTCATCTGCGCGCGCTCGGCCGAGAGGTTCCAGACCGGGTTGTCGATCAGGGTCACGGGCAGCGCATGGAGGTGACCGGAGACCGCAAGCTCGTTGGTGGTCAGGCCGAGCACCTCGGAAAGGAGATCGGTCAGCGCCAGCAGCACCGGCGTGGGCTCGGCGGTCTCGTCCTTGAAGAGGGGGGCGTCGGGAAGATCGAAAAGCTCGATCACCAGTCCCTCGTCCGTGACCTTGGTGACGACATGGCGCAGAAGCCGTTCCATCGTGTTGCTTTCCCCGCCGCGGGCGAGAAGCGCCTTTTCGACATCCTCGAGTTCGGACTGCCCGCGGCCCCCAGCCTCGCCCTTTCCGGCCTCCTGTCCGGCGGTGTCCGAGGTCGAGGCCGAGGCCTTGCGGCCCGTGGCACCGGCTCCGGTATAGGCCATCGTCTCTTCGGAAAAAACGCTGTCGCCCCCGAAGGCGCCATCACCGCCGCCCGAAATGCGGTTCACCGGGATCGTCGGATTGAAATAGTCCGAAATCCCCTTGCGTTGCTTTTCCGTCGTCGCGTTCAGCAGCCACATCAACAGGAAGAACGCCATCATGGCGGTCACGAAGTCGGCATAGGCCACTTTCCAGGCCCCGCCGTGGTGGCCCCCGCCACCAACCACTTTCTTCCGTTTGATGATGACCGGCGCCGCATTGCCTTGCGCAGCCATCCCACATCACCTAAGTCTTCTACCCGGGATCAGGCATAACAGGCGCTGCGTTTACAGGGGCTTAACCGACGGCCTTTTAGCGAATGACCGCGGTTCGGCCACAGTTCGAGGTCTCGCTGCGCCCGTGGCTAGAGCGCGAGCCCGCGCCAGGCAGCAAGCGCGGCGCTGGTCCCGTCACCCTCGACCACGCCGAGGATCGGGGCGGCGCTCAGCCTGGCACAAAGGATGCTGTGCCCATCGATCAGAGTGGCCCCGAGCAACACACAGATCGGCGCGCCGGGTGTGGGGGACAGCGCATCGAGCTGACGGTCCACCGCCTCGCGCTCGTCTTCGAGGAAGGTCCGGAGATGCGAGATCATCTCCTCCGGGCCATTGGACTTGCCTGCATCCTCGCCGTCGACGATGAGCCAGGCGACGAGGTCCGGGCCGAACGCGGCGGCAAAGTCGGCGAGACCGCTGTCATCTTCGCTGGCGGGCTGGAAGGACGATGGAGCGCTCGGCGCCCCCTCCGGCTCGACCGGGGCCGGCTCATCCGTCTCGGGTGCCAGATGGCCTGGCTCGCTTTCGTTCAGATCGATCAGCAGAAGGTCGGCCAGAAGCGCCACCGGCAGCCCGACGCTGACCTGTTCGCCACCCCGCCCGATCGGACCGGAAGTGACGCGCAATTCGTGCCGGGGCGCGGCGATGGCTTGCAGAAGCTTGATCAGATCGTCCTTGTGCTCGTCCTCCAGCGTCTCGATCCCCAGGCAGCTTTCGGCACCCGGAAGTCCGATGGCCGAGGTCATGCGCAGCACGCGGCGTCCGGAGACATCCAGCGTCAGGCTGGGTCCGCTGGCGGAATCGAACTGCAGCGACCGGCCGAGCATGGTCTCGTTGACGGCGCGGAGAAGCTGGGCCAGGGGATTGCGATCATCGGCAGCGGCAATCACCCGCGCCCCGCCAGGGGCGAAGCTGGACGTCGCCTGCAGGCTGCGCAGGCGAGATAGGATCGGAAGTGTTGCCCTGTTCAACGCTTCGCCTGGCCCCCGTCACCCCCCTTGGGTGATGCTTTCCAGCGTGTCGCGGATTTTGGCGACAAACGCGCCAAGGTCAATGCCGGGATCGCAGATGCAGCACAAAGCATCGGCAGGCTCGGTGTCGGACCGCATGAAGACACGCAGTGCATCCGGCCCCATCACCACGGCGGAATGCGGCTCGCCGAAGGCCTCGACCGAGAGCGCGAAGAGCGGATCGTCGAAGCTGGCCCGGGCCTGGTCGCACAGCCGGTCGAGGTGTTCCTGCGTGGTGCTGAGCGTACCGGCGCTGGACAGGATCATGCGCGAGGACAGGTCGGCGAATGCCACGAGGCGGGCCTGCGGAAAGGCCTTGACGACGGCGCCCAGATTTTCGGTCACACCCAAGACAAGGCCCTTTCAGGCTTCAGGAAATCTTCATCCGGCCCGCCGGGAAGGCATCGGTGGTGCCGACGATGTTGTCGGAGAATGTCACCAGGGTCGGCCCGGTCTCGGCGGTCGGCCGCTCGGTCCGCAGAAGGCGTTCGGTCTTCGCCTCGACCCGGCGCGGCAGGACCTTGATGACCGGGGTGTTGCGGATGATGGTCAGCCGCTCGAAGGCCTGGGCGATCAGGCTTTGCCCGACTTCGGTCTCATCAGCGGGATCGGGCGTGATCGCCGGTTTCCCGGCATCGCCAGGCTCGGGGTGGCCCTCGTCGATGATGCGGTGGACGATGTCGAAAAGCGCCTTGGCAAAGTCGTCGGCGCCGCTGTCGATCCATTTGGTCTCATCGTTGCCCGCCCGCATCGCCTGCAACAGCGAGACGGGATAGACTTCGGCGAAGAGCCCTTCGGTTTCCTGCTTCACACGCTTCACGACCTTGGCGCGGTCCTTCTCGCCCAGGATCTTGTCGAAGCGCGTCACCAGAAGCAGGCTGTTCTGCCGCATCTCCTGCGGGAAGGTCGACCAGACCCCGGATTCCGATTGCCGCCAGGCCTGGGTCGCATGGGTGCACCACAGCACGGCATCGGCCAGATGGGCCATCCGCTCCCACACTTCGGACGACATCGACGGGTCGGAGATTCCGGGCATGTCGATCAGGTCGCAGTAGCGCAGGATGTCGCTCTTCATGAAGATGCGGATATGCTCCGTCGTCTCCAGGCTGACCTGCTCAAGCTCGGCGAGGTCGAGATCGTAGGCGTGGCCGTCGAGGCCCATCGTATAGGCGTCGTCCGGGCCGTAGGACAGCCAGACCGGCGGCAGCTGGGTTGCGGTCACCTTCTCCAGCAGCGGCTTCGCCCCCATCAGCACGTTGCAGAGCGTGCTCTTGCCTGAGCTGAATTCGCCCATGATGGCGATACGGGGCTTGCGGGTCAGCGGCATTCCTCAGGTCCTTTCTTGTCGAACCTAGTCGGCGTAGATGGCAAGTTCGTCCATGATGGACGCGAGGCATTCCTGCCGGTCTTCCCAGGCGTTCACGCCGAAAAGCTCCTTCATCTCTTCCATCGAAATCTCGGAAGACGCCAGAGCGCTCATCAGCAGCTCGCGCTGTTCCTGCAGGAAGTCCCGCAGGGTGGCTTGCGTGCGTTCGCGGAAAAGGCCGATCTGGATGGTCTTCAGGTCGTTGATGATCGGGTCGGTCTCGGCCCGGATCAGCTTGTTGAAGTCCTGCGCAAAGGCCTTGTAGCCGCGGCGGCGCTGCCACCAGCCCTTCCACCAGCTGACCTGGAGGTCAAGCGCGATGGTCTGGCCCAGGTTGATCGGCGGCGGGATGTAGGAGACGACCGGCGTCTCGATCTTGAAGCCCTCGACCGTGATCGAGAAGGTCTGGCCATAGAGATCGGCGATCCTGACCGCGGTCTCGTTGTTCACCTCGGCGGCGATGCCATGCATCTTCTTCAGCACGACCTGGTAGCTGGAGCTGAGCAGCATCCGCAGCCCCAAGGGGCTGTAGTGCCAGGTCGCATCCTCGCCATTGGCCTGCAGATGTTCGATCAGGCTGTTGGTCGCACGGTCCAGGAAGCGTTCGTAGCTCTGGTCGATGCGGTGGGTGAAGTCCTTGCAGACGTTGTTGGTCAGATGGGTCAGCTTCTCGACCGCGCCCAGTTCGATCTTGCGCAACTCGGCGTCCAGCTGCTGCGGCGTCATGGTGCGGTTCAGCTGGCCGTCCGATTCCAGGATGCGGACCTGGTCGACCACGTCCAGGCTTTGCGCCAGGTTCAGCGCCTGGCGCGAGGATTTCTGCAAGGCCTCGCGCACCGGGCCTTCGTACATCCGCTGCCCCAGCGCATCCAGAAGCGCAGGCACCCCGGAGGCGTGCCAGACCAGCTGTTCGGCCGACCAGCTTTCCATCTTGTCGGCGAAGGCGGCGCGGGTCCAGTTGATCGCCGACTCGGTCGAGTCGTCGGTCATCTCGTCGATCTTGCCTTCCAGCACCGAATTCGCCCAATGGGCCGAGCCGTAGATGATGTCGATGTCCGGCGGCGCGTTGTTCTTTTCCAGCGTCTCCAGGATGGCGCGGTGGATTTCCGGCACCTGGTTGGCGGGATCGGGCAGTTCGTCGATCCGGTTGACGAAGATGATGATCTCGCGCGACTGGCGGTGCGCGATCAGGCGGATCAGCGCCATGTCCATCGTGGTCAGCGCCTGGTGCGCCGAGAGGACGACGATACAGGACCTGCTGTCGCGGACCGCGTTGATCGTGATCTGCTCGCGCATCATGAACGTGTCGTTCACGCCGGGCGTGTCGCGCACGCACAGGATGATCGGGAAATCCTCGCGGTCGATGTAAAGATCGGCGGACTTGGTGATGTCGGTGAAGCGGCCCTGCTCGGCCCCGCCCACCTCCTCGTCGCCGACGCAGACATAGCGGCGCAAGAGCGCGTCATCGACCGTGCCATAGCGGTGCTCGGTGCCCAGAAGCATCTCGAACTTGCGGCCCAGACGCGCCTGCGCCTTCTCGCGCATCTGCACGACTTGCAGGCGCAGCTTCTCAAGCTCGTCATCCGCCCCGGCGCGGGCCGCCAGCTGGCCGATCCGGCCGCCGTTCGACACCAGCTTTTCCCATTCGGCGTTGTCGAAGAACTTGAACTTCGCCTTCACGTTCAGCTCGGGCGAGGGCGTGTTGATGTGCAGCGAGGTGACGACCGAGGTCCAGGGGTTCACGTCGGTGGGCAACAGCCCCGGCGCGCCGATCATCGCGTTCAGAAGCGAGGTCTTGCCCGCCTTGATCTGGCCGATGACCGTGACCGAGGGTTCGACCTCGCGCACCTGGCTCATGATCCGGGTGACTTTCTTCGCCGTGTCCGGATCGGCCATGGTGACGAAATCGCGCAGCACGTCCTCGAACTGCGTGATCGCATCGGCAATCCGCGTCAGGCCCGGGAAGTTGCGTTTCAGCGCGACTTCGGGCGGCCGGACGGCCGGGCCGTCAGGCTCTTCCGCGGTTTCTGCTACGGCACCCAGTCCCATGATCACCTCATACTTGCGGGCTTGATGGATCTAGTTCGTACCCGAGCAGACACAAGTCCCCGCAATCATGTCATAAGTTTGGAAAGTGGTCCCAATTGGGCACATTCTTGACGATTCTACGCTCACAATGAAGTCAGGTGCCGCGTAATGTTTCCAATTCGCGTTTAAGTTGTAGAAGAAGGGTCAGCGCATCATCGGCCGGTGCGTGGCCTTTTTCCAGCTGCATCAACATGATAAGGTCCATCACCTCGCCCAGGTCGCCGCCGATCTTGCGCAAAGCGTCGGACTGCCCGCGCGACACCATCGCCATCACCTGTTCGGTCGTATCCCGGCTGTGGTCGAGAATCAGGTCGACCGGCACCTTGCCCTGGGGGTCGATTTCCTGCTCCAGCTGGGTCGAGCGTGCCGTGATCAAGCCGATCGCTTCGTCCAGCAGGGCTTGGTCGCCACCGGGGACCTGCGCCGAGGTCGACAGAGCCGCGGGGGCCGCGACGGCCCGCGCGGCAATGCGGGGACGTTCGCGCCGCGGTGCCGTGGGTTCCGGCTCGGTCCGCCGCTCGCGCATCATGATGGCGCGGGGCGAAAACTGCGATTCGTCCGGTGCCGGCCGCGCGGCAACCGGTTCGGGCGCCGCAACGGGCGCGCGCGGTGGCGCCGCCATGCGTGAAAGCGGCGTGGCGCGTGGCGCAAGCAGGGCCGAGGGCTCTGCCGGCCTGGCGTGCGGTGGGCGGTCGGAGACCCGGGGCCGGTCGCCCGGAGGGGCAGGCTCCGGTTCCGGATCAGGCGCGGTTTCGGGGTCCGCCCCGGCCTCTGTCGCCTGCCAATCGTCGTCGGCTTCCGCCGTGGAATGCTCTACGGCTTCGTCCTGCGCTGCGGCTTCGGCCGAGGCGGCTATCTCTTCCGGCGTCGCGCGGAGTGACGACAGGTCGGGCAGCGGCGCGCCCGCGCTGCCTGCGCCGCGACGCCCGCCGAACAATGGCGCCCGGACGGTCCGCGGCGGTTCGGCTGCCGGTTCCGGACGCGGGGTGACGGCGCGGTGCCGCCGTTCCCGTGGTTCGGGCACTATGGGCTCGACAGCTTCACTGGGGGCCTCAACCGGTGGTTCCGGCTCTGCGACCGGCGCGGGTTCAAGGTCCGCTTCCGAGGCTGGCGCGGCGCGAGGACGTCGCGTCGGCTCGGAGGGCTGCGCGGGTGGCGGTTCGGGCTCGGGAACGGGGTCGGTATCGGTCTTCGACTTCCAGGTCGATTTCAGCGGAACCATCGGTGAGGCGGCGGCATCACCTTCGGTGGCCACCCGCTTGATCCGGTCGGCAAACCTGCGCCGGGTCGTCGGTCCCGGCTCGGGCTCGGGCTCGGGTTCCGCTTCCGGCTCTACGGCGTCCGGCGGTGCAGGCTCTGGCTCGGGATCGGGATCGGGCGCCGGCACTTCCGCCACCTCAGGCTCGATCACGGGTTCCGCTTCCGGCTGCGTCGAAACGTCGGCCTCAGCGGCGTCCTGAGTTGTCTCTTCCGCTTCGGCAGGCGCGTCTGTCGGGGCAACGACCGGAGGCTGCGGTTCCGGCGGCGGTGTCCAGGCGGCAGCAGCCGGCTCCTCCTCGGGTTCGGCGAAGCGGCGTGCGACGAATTCGCTGGCTTCGACATGCCGGGCCAGCAGCAGTTCGGCGGTGTCCATGTCGGCCCGGCGACCGGACTGGACGCGGGTCTTGATCGCCGCGATCACCGCGGAGGCCCCGCTGTCGCGGAACAGGTCCCGGTTGACCTGGCCGCCTACCGGCATGGCGGCCCGCGCCTGCTTGGCCGAGATCGAGAGGATCTGGCGGAACTCCTCACCCGCGCGCAATTCCACGCGGTCATGCATCGCCAGAGCGGCCTCGCGGCTGCCAAGAAGATCGACCTTGGTGAGAAACATGAAACTGTTGTCCTTCACCGCGTCCGGCAGGCTTTCCCACACCGCCTGCTCCTTCGGCAGATACGAGGTGGTGCACCAGATCACGATATCGGCGCGCTTGCTGGCCCAGGTGGCCGCGCGTTTCTGTTCGGCCTCCATCGGGCCGGCGGAGACCTCCAGCAGGCTGATCACCCGCAGGGCACGCAGGTCCATCTCCAGCGTGACGAGGGCCGGGGCCAGTGGCAGGACAGCGGCCAGGTCATGTCCCGGCAGGATCCGCGTCGTGCCATCGGTCAGGGTACAGACCATCCGCGACACGTTGCCGTGCTGGACGATGATCGTCGGAAGGCGCAGCGTTTCGGGCACGACCACGGCGCCAACCAGCAGGTTGAGGATCGAGGACTTGCCCGAGCCCGGCAGGCCCAGGAGTGCGACCCGCGCCGGTCGCTCCAGTCGTTCGATCAGACGTTCCGCAGCCTCCGCAGGTCCGCCGGCGGGCAGGAGTCCCCGGTCAAGTGCGCGGCCAAGCCGCTGGGCGACTGTCAGTTCTCCGTCCGCATCTGCCATGGCTTACTTTATGACGGTGACTCGCCTGGGCCGCAACCTCACTGCCGACAAATCGTCAACCGAGGCGCCAGGGTTGCTTTCCTGCACATGCACCACCGGGCGCGGCGTCCGGGCGACAGCCGCCTGCGGAACCTGAGCGGGGGCCGGTTTCGGGACCGGCAGCACGACATGTTCGGGCGCGACGGTGGTCAGCCGACGCGGCCGGGCGACAGCCATGGAAGGCCCCCGCGGCCGTTCTTCCTTGGCACGCACCGAGGCGTCGTTGACCTTGATGATCGTGAAGCTGATGTTGTCCTGGTCAGGGTCGTCCAGCCGCAGCAACTCGTCCAGCAGGCGCTCGGCGATTTCGGTCGAGCGAGTCTTGCGATACTTCGCCAGCACCTTCTCGATCTGTGCGTTGGTCAGGAACTGCAGCCCATCCGAGGCGCAGACGACGATGTCGCCCGCCTTCAGCTCGAACGGCTTGA